>Ga0206932_1054_pt1 | contig 27104 bp, 26 predicted proteins | sample Alteio_BWOrgHeat_18_FD_153244 | JGI IMG/M metagenome (GOLD analysis project Ga0206932, IMG submission 153244) | Enriched cells from forest soil in Barre Woods Harvard Forest LTER site, Petersham, Massachusetts, United States -... | ecosystem: Environmental > Terrestrial > Soil > Temperate forest >...
TACATTATTGTCATAAGGGGATTGGGCGAAAGAGCCGGCACTAAATAAAGAAATAAACAGGTATATAAAAAAACATAAAAACCCCGCGTCATTGCGAGGAACAGCCTGTCCCGAACCTTCGGGAAAGCAATCTCTACACTGACAGGCATTGCAGTTTGCTTTTATCTTTTCAACAATATTGTGCTGTTTGATTCGCATATGCAGAGATTGCTTCGTTCCTCGCAATGACGCTTTTTTAATTTTATTAAGCTTCCAACTCCAAAATCTGTTCAGCTAAAGTTTCCCATTGCTGTTGAACCTGTTCTAATTCAGCTTTTTTTTGAGAATAAGAGGCATTGGTTTCTTTTAGTTTAGTGGCATCAGTATAAATTTTGTCATCAGCCAATTGGCTTTCCAGTTGCTTAACTAATAGTTCCAGCCCGGCGATCTGCTCTTCCATTTTTGAAAGATCAGTATTTAGCTTTTTTAATTGCTGATGTTTATTGTCTGCTGGTTGATGATGTTTCGCCGGCTCTGGCTGCTTTCCCTGCCTGCCGACAGGCAGGTTCTCTTCTTTTCCTTGCCTCCCGGCAGGCAGGTTAGGCTGAGAAGTTGGTATTGCCACTTTAGGTTCCAGTTTGCGTTTTGCTGACCACTCCTCATATTCTACATAAGTGCCGGGGTACTGTTTTATTTTCTGATCCTCAATGAACCATATCTTGTTGGCCACTTTATCCAGGAAATACCTGTCGTGCGATACCACAATGATAGTGCCTTCATATTGCTGCAGCGCCTGCACCAGTATATTTACCGAAGCCATATCCAGGTGGTTGGTGGGCTCATCCAATATCAGGAAGTTAGCGTCGGCGGTTAGGGCTTTTGCTAACGCTACCCGTGATTTTTCACCACCCGAAAGCACTTTTATCTTCTTAAATACATCATCGCCGGTAAACAAAAACGAACCTAATATGGAACGCAGCTCTGTTTCGGTATGCCTGGGCGCGAATGCTTGTAGCTCCTGCAATACCTGGTTCTCCAAATGCAGCGATTCCAGTTGGTGCTGCGCGAAAAATGTCTGGGTTACATTATGGCCGGTAAGGCTTGTACCTTTAAACTCTTTATCGGCCCCGGCAATAATGCGCAACAAGGTTGATTTACCTTTACCGTTCGCACCGATTAGGGCTATTTTATCGCCTTTTTCAATTATCGCTTCGGCGTTATCTAAAATATCAATAGCCGGGTATTTCTTGGTGATATGCTCCATCGTTACCACGTGCCTGCCCGACTGCCTGCTGAAACGGAAACTAAAATTAACGCTCGGGTTATCATCATCCACATCATCCACCCGCTCCAGTTTGTCGAGCATTTTTATGCGCGACTGCGCCATTTTTGCCTTGGTTGCCTTAGCGCGGAAACGCTCAATTAAACGCTCCTCCTGCTTTATTTTTGATTGCTGGTTCTTAAACTCGCCGCGCTGAATTTCTTCGCGCATGGCCTTTTCCTCAAGGTAAAAAGTATAATTGCCGGCATAAACATTCAGCTTACCCTTACGCGCCTCAACCGTACGGTTGATTACCCTATCCAAAAACCACCTATCGTGCGATACAATTACTATGGCTCCGCTAAACGCCTTTAAATAATCTTCCAGCCATTGTATTGATGGCAAGTCGAGGTGGTTGGTAGGCTCATCGAGTAATAAAATATCGGGGGCTTGTAACAATATTTTAGCCAGCATTACCCGCATACGCCATCCACCCGAAAAAGTGCTAAGTTTACGCCCACAATCAGCTTCACTAAAGCCCAGTCCTGCTAAAATTTCGTGCGCTTTGTATTCAATATTATAACCGTCAAGCAGTTCAAATTCGTGCTGTTTATCACTTAGCTTATGCAGCAGGTCTTCGGTATAATCGGTTTCCAGTTTTTGAAGCAGGGCCTCTATCTCGTCGTGCAGCTGGTTCTGGCGCTCAAAGGCCTCCATAGCCACATGCACAATATTTTTATCGGATGAATACGACAGCAAATCCTGGTTAAGGTAGCCCATCGTCAAATCCTTCGCCATTGATACAGTGCCCGATGTAGGGCTATATTCGCCGGTAATAATTTTAAGGAGGGTAGTTTTCCCGGTTCCGTTAGCGCCAATAAGGCCTATTTTTTCACCGGGTTTAATGTGCCAGTTGGCTTCATCATATAATGCCCGCGCACCGATCTCGAACGTAAGGTTGTTAATAGCAATCATTTCGCCGCAAAGATAGGGTTTTTAAGCGGAGCTTGAAAGCAGAGATTAGAGATTGGTGATTAGAGGTTAGTTGAACATCTCACTTAAATATTGCCGCGAGTTTGCTGTCTAAAGCGGTCGCCTCATCGGTTCCGGTATAGCGTCCAATGATAGTTCCATCTTTACCTATCAGTATTCTTGTAGGCAATGAATGCACGTTATATTTATCACAAATGTCATTTTCACTCTTTTCGCCTCTTAAAATATTATGCCAGATATTGGTGCCATCCTTTTGTATGGCTATCTTCCACGCAATTGGTGCAAAATCATCTTCCGCAATTGCTATAACTTCAAAGCCTGATTTTTTATACCGGTTAAATAATTGGATAAGGTGCGGTGTGCTTTCACGGCAGGGTATGCACCAACTTGCCCAAAAATCGAGCAGAACAGCTTTTCCTTTAAAGTCCGCCAGGTTAATCTGTTTTCCGTTCACATCAACCGCTTTAAATTTTTTCGCCATTTTACCAACTGAATTATCCTCAATGCCTGCAATAAAACTTTGAGTCTCTTTTCCATAAAAGCTATTATGTACCGAAGTATTCAAATTGCCGTATAATTTTTTCACTGTATTAAATGGCAATCGGCTCATATTATAATCCAATTCATAAGCACTTACATAAGAATTGGGATGAGCCGTCATAAATTGGTAAATCACTTTTAGACGCTGTGTTTGAATTTTATCACTTATATCTTCATATTTTTTATTTAAAGCATTGCCTTTGTCATCCGTATCTCCATTATCCTCGGTTTTACTTTTTAATTTGAGATATTCATTTTGCAATAAATCCCCGCCATTTTTAAGATAAACATCATATTGTTTTTTAAAGAGCAAGTAATCATTTTCGCTGGCCGAACCTTTTACCGATATATTTTTAAGAGCATCATAATCGCCTTTTACGGTTAAAAGGCCCGGCTCCAGAAAAAAAATCTGTTCTATTAATAATATCTTCATCATTAATGGATTTTTGAACATTCAAATAAGCCAAAACGGGTTCTTCAATGTTCCCGGATATTTTAAATTCCCCTCCGTTTTTTAGCAAGCAGTTTGCTTTTAATGTTACTCCTTTACTATTGATATACGTTAAAATTACATAATAATTTTCGGGTGCGCCGGTGATTTTTCCAGTTAAAGTAAATGGTTTGCCAAAGGCTGAAACAGCAATGAAAAAAGCCGCCACAGTAAGCTTAAGTATATTGATAAGTTTAGGCATAATTAATTTATATCTGGTTAGGTATGTAAATATAAAAAGACAAAACAACGCTATAGCATAATCCCAATACTAATCTCTAATCACCAACCTCTAATCACTAAACTACCCCTTCACCGCCTCCAACCAGGTACGCGCCATTAGCGCCGCTCCGGCTACTGATGGGTGTACGCCGTCAGCTGTCCAGTAAGCAGGGGGGGCCTGTGTTATTGCTTTATCATAAACTGCCTGGAAGGGTACAAACGGGGCATTATATTGGTCGGCCATATCTTTTGCCGCTTTGCGGAATAGGTTAAAAGTAGGGTACCATTTATCATCCACCGCTTTTACACCTAATACGGCATAAGGTTCGCAAATAACCAGTTTTACATTGGGTAATGCCTGCTTGGTGCGGTCAAGCAGTTTTTTATAATCAGCGATGTAAGTTTCTATAGTGCCCGTATAACCATTGGTTAGTGTATGCCAAAAATCGTTTACGCCGATATGTATACTTAAAACATTGGGTTTTATAGCCAGCGTATCGGCATCCCAGCGGTCGGCCATTTGGTAAACTTTATTGCCGCTAACGCCTTTGTTAAAAAATTTCAGGTCCTTATCCCCGTGTTGCAGCAATAATTCGCCGGTAGCCATTAAAGCATAGCCATTGCCCAAAGCACCGGCATTATTGGGCATAAGTGCGTTCCTGCTGCCCCTGCCCGAATCGGTAATAGAATCGCCCTGGAAAAGAATAGTATCACCCTTCTCAATAGTTACGCGTTTGCCTTTCGGCGCAGCAGCTAAAGCAGAAGATACGATTTGCGGAATACTTATAGCGGCAATGGTGCCGATGGAGGCCTTACGGATAAAACTGCGGCGGTTGTTGTTTTGGTTCATGGATGATAGTTCATGGTTCATGGATGATAGTTCATAGCAGGAGTTGGCTGCTGCCTGAACTTAGGCAGGGCTAATATAGTTATTCTTTATAATTCAAAGAATAACCATTTAGCCCCCTCTAAACGGCGCAGCCCTCATGAACTCCTTTAAAAAACAAATAATATCGTGAATAATCTCCCCCGGTAGGGGAGACTTTTGATTTATCAAAAAATCAAACCTTTTGCGCTTATTGATGAAGGGGGGCTTGAGTGTTGGGAAAGTCTCCCCTACCGGGGGAGATTTAGAGGGGGCTACAGCATGTCTGTAAATAAACATTCTTATTCAAACAGATTATGCAAAAGCGACAATTTGAATTGCACCGATCCAAACTACTATGAACCATGAACTATCATCCATGAACTAAAAAAAACTAACTTTGCGGCATGTATCCGCTGCTCAAACCTGTCCTCTTCTTATTCGACCCCGAAAAAGTACATTATTTTGTAACACGAAATTTAAAAAGGTTTAACCGCTTTCCCGGCGGCGCGGCATTGAGCCGGGCTTTATGGGATTTAAAAGACGCCCGTTTAGAACGAGAAGTGTTTGGCCTTAAATTTATAAACCCTGTAGGTTTAGCCGCCGGTTTTGATAAAAATGGCGGGTTCATAGGCGAAATGGCCAATTTGGGGTTCGGTTTTATTGAGGTGGGTACCGTAACACCCCTGCCACAGCCTGGTAATGCTAAACCACGTATGTTCCGCAGCGTTACAGATAAGGCTATTATTAACCGCATGGGGTTTAATAATTTAGGGGGTGACGTAGTTGCCGAACGGATTGCCGCTTACCGCAGAAATGCCCCTCCGGCGCAAAAAGGATTAATAATTGGCGGCAACATTGGTAAAAACAAAAACACCTCCAATGAGGATGCGGTGAGCGATTACATTAAATGCTTCGACCGTTTATTTGATGTGGTTGATTATTTTGTAGTGAATGTAAGTTCGCCCAATACACCCGGTTTGCGTGCCCTGCAGGAAAAAGGGCCGCTGATGCATATTTTAAATACCCTGCAGCAGCGCAATAATAAAAACGGGGTAAGCAAGCCCATCCTGTTAAAAATAGCCCCCGACCTCACCAACGAGCAGTTAGACGATATTGTGGAAATAGTACAGCAAACAAAAATAGCCGGGGTTATTGCTACCAACACCACCATTGATAAAGCGGCTCTGGCCAACGAAAAATTAAAAGAGGAAGCAGGCGGTTTAAGCGGGGTGCCATTGGCCAGGCGGTCAACTGAGGTTATACGTTACATTGCCGAAAAGTCAAACCATTCCTTCCCTATCATTGGGGTTGGGGGCATACATTCGGCTGATGATGCGGTGGAGAAACTGGAGGCGGGGGCATCGCTTATTCAGTTATATACCGGGTTTATTTATGAGGGGCCGGGGCTGATAAAGCGGATAAATAAGAAGATATTGTCGACATAAAAGTTATGGCAAATACATTTTCACAAATTTATTTACAATTTGTTTTTGCCGTAAAAAACAGGCAAAGCTTAATATCTAAAGATCACAAAGAAGAATTACATAAATACATCACCGCTCTAGTACAAAATAGAAAAGCAAAATTGCTGGCTATTAATTGTATGCCTGACCATATTCATCTCTTTGTAGGTTTTAAACCAACAATATTAATTTCAGATTTTGTTAAAGAAATTAAAGTGGAAAGTAATGAATTTATAAATAATAAAAAATGGGTGAAGGGGAAATTTGGCTGGCAGGAAGGATATGGTGTATTCTCGTATTCACATTCCCATATTGATGCAGTTGTAAAATATGTGCTTAACCAGGAAGTCCATCATCAAAAGAAAACATTCAAACAAGAATATTTAAGTTTATTAGAGAAATTTGAAATTCCGTTTGAAGACCGGTTTTTGTTTGATTTTATGGAATGATCGTTAGGCATCGTTATCATTAGGAGGCTCCTATGGAGCCTAATTATTTTGGTTATTGTTTTCTATAAACACGGGGCTCCTATGGAGCCGGATTCGCAATATCAAAAACACAATCCATTAATTGTTTCCAGCTCGATATGCAGTATTAAAATATTATAATCGATCAATTGCTCCGTAGGAGCCTCCTGTTTATAGAAACCCAACAAGTGATTTTAAGGCTCCATAGGAGCCTCCTATATAGGTTTTGTGCTGATTCCCAATCAAGGTAATCCGTTAAATCCTAAAAATCGTGTTCAGACAATAAACAACACAAAAAATCCCGCCGGTATAATACCAGCAGGACTCAAAAAATCACATTATTCATTATAAGTCTCCCCGCCTAAAGGCGGGGGAGATTTAGAGGGGGCTTATTTACCTGCAGCTTTAGCTAAAGCTGCATTGTTTTTTGCTATCTGGTTGTTTGGCGACTCTTTCGAGCGGCTTCCCGGCTCCAGGTTGGTAGCATTCTTTAAAAACTGTACTTCTAACCTCGAAGTGGTTTTATTTTTTCTATCTTTTCTTTTTAAACGTGTTACGCCCATGATAAATTTTATTTAATGTTTTGTTAACCTTGAGGTCGGGAGCGGATTCGAACCGCTGTAAAAGGTTTTGCAGACCTCTGCCTAGCCACTCGGCCACCCGACCAATTTTAAGGATTGCAAAAATAGCAATTATTTATTGCCCGCCAACATTTATTTAAGCTTATTTCGGTTTATCTCTGAGCAGAATATTGCGGTGGCTATAGCAACGTTCAATGATTCGGCATGGCCCGTGCGTGGTATGGTTACCGCTTTGGTAACCAACTGCTTAACCTCCGGGCTTAGGCCATTGCCTTCATTACCCATTACGATCAGGCCTTCCAGGCCGAAATTGGTATTGTAAATATTTTCACCATCTAATAAAGCGCCAAATACAGGTAGTTTAATTTGTGATAAAACGGCAGGCAGGTCGGTATAATGCACATTAACACGCGCTAACGAACCCATTGTTGCCTGCACTACTTTTGGGTTATATACGTCTACACTATCTTCCGAACAAATAATGTTTTCTACGCCAAACCAATCAGCAGTGCGAATAATTGCCCCCATATTACCGGGATCTTGTATACCATCCAACAATATTGAAAATTTTTTGTTAAGCATATTGTAATTTAAAACCGGCCATTGAGGTATTTTAATTACCGCTATAATATTGGCAGGGGTTTTTAAAGCGCTTATTTTTTCGAGTATGCCGGATGAAATTTCCTGAAAGTTTATTTTCTGCGATAATTTAAGCACTTTTGGGGCAATGGCAGGCGTATAGTAAACGGTTTCAACCTGGTAAGACGAGTTAACAAATTCGCTAACCGATTTGAAGCCCTCAACTAAAAAAAAGCCATGTTCCCTGCGAAATTTTTTATGTTGTAAGGATTGTAATAAACTGATATGAGATTTTGAAAGCATACACTACTAAAATAAATAATTATCCCGTTGCAATATTAAGTATTCTTCTGCTCTTTATGAGTTGGGGCTGCAGTTTAACGCGCGGGCTTAAAGGCAACCAATCGCTGGTACGTAAAGTTGTTATTAAGGGAATGGATAAAGAGTTTGAAGAACAGGCTCTAAACTATGTAGACAAACAACAGCAGCCCAATAATGTAATTAACCTGCAGCTTTACTATATGTTTAATAAAAGCGGCAAAAGAAGTATTGGCGAGCCTCCTGCAATTTTAGACAGCAGCCTGGTTGATTTTTCACGTATTCAAATAGAAAAGTTTATACAAAGCAAGGGTTATTTAAAGGCCAAAGTAGCTGATACCATTACCATTAAGAATAAAAGAGCCACCCTGTTATTTACTGCTACAGAGGGACCGATGTTTAGAATACGTAAAATTAACGATAGTATACCCGATGTAAAAGTGCGTAACCTGTTCCGGGCTAACCGTAACAATTTTTCACATTTACAACCGGGTGGGCGTTTTGATACCGATAGCGTGGCTTATGACCGTGACGCGTTTTTCCTGTTAATGAAGCGCAATGGGTATTATGATTTTTACCGCCAGTACATCAGGTTTGTTGGGGATACTACTTTTAGCAGCAGTATAGTAGACCTGGATATGATAATTGATAACCCCGCCGATAAACCGGAGCATCCTATTTATACCATAAATAACACATTGATTACCATTGGTTCTAACAGGCGCTATCCCGGGAAAGCTGATACCATCCAGGTCGACTCCCAATTCAGGTTTGTTGATTATTCGCATAAGTTTAAACCGCGTGCGGTTACTGATTATGTTTACCAGATAAAGGGCGATCTGTTTAATACCGATATGCAAACGGTTACCACTTCGCGCCTTTCAGAATTAAATGTTTTCATTAATGTTCCCAACCCAACTTATACAAAAACGGCGGACAGCACTAACCGGTTAAACACCAGGATAGATATTACACCGCTGCCGCAAATGAGGAACCGTATGGAAGGTGAATTTTTATTTAGTAGCGGCAGGTACGGTTATAATATAGGCAACACCTTTACCGACCGTAACCTATTTAAACAGGCGGTAGCCTTGCAGGTAAAGGTGAATTACAGTATATTGTTTGACATTGGCCGCAACGCTGCCAGCTCAAGCGGTATTGAGAACCAGGATTTTAAAATTGGCGCAAGTTTGATCTACCCGCGTATAGTTTCCCCGTTTAATGTGGCCCGGCCCGGCAAGCATGGTGTGCCCCACACCACATTTTCATCCAATTACTCGCTGTTTTATCAAAATGGCCTGGTTCAGCGTACCAGTTTTATCAATTCAGTAACCTACGATTTCCTGGAAACAGCAAACAAAATTCACAGCATAACCCCAATTGATATTGAGTTCTCAAAGGGTTCCATTGATCCTGTCGCTTATAAGCTGTTGTTAAGCCAGAACCGTTATTCGTATATTTATTTAATAGGCCGCACCATTTTTACAACCGGCAGCCAATATACTTACCAGGCAAATGGCAATTTACTAAGCACCTACGCAAACTTTACTTATTTCAGGGGCGCGCTTGATATAGGGGGCAACTTGCTTTCGGGGGTAAGCAAAGTACTGAACACTCCTAAAGACACGCTTGGCCAGCGAACAATTTTGGGATATACTTTTGCACAATATGCCAAGGCTGAAGTAGATTTCAGGGTGTATCATAGCTTAGGCGGCGAAAGGCAATTTATATTCCGTATAAACCCCGGTATTGGTGTTCCATACGGTAATAGCACCCAATTGATATTCGAAAAAAACTTTTATGCAGGGGGTGCTAATGATATCAGGGCATGGCTGCCCCGCACTTTGGGCCCCGGGCAGTTTAACAGGGGTACAGCCTACGGCACCGATACAGTTACACGCCAACGGTTAAAATACCTGGACCAGTTTGGTGAAATAAAAATTATTGCCAATGCCGAATACCGGTATAAAATTGCCAATAATTTTTTCGGCTCAAAACTAAAAGGCGCCCTGTTTATGGATGCCGGCAATATTTGGCGCATACATAAAACCAGCGAGAACCCCAACGGCGAATTTAAGTTCAACAATATTTTACAATCATCGGCAATTGGTATAGGCACAGGGTTGCGGTTTGATGTAACCTATTTTGTTTTCAGGCTCGATGCTGCATTTAAATTTAAAGACCCCCAGTTTAACGGATCAGATCAATGGGTATTAATTAACCACGGCAATGAATTGTTTCATTCGGGCTCATTCAAAAATGCCTATTTGCAAGCCAATGGCGAAAACTATGCTTTCATGCAGCTGAATTTTGGCATAGGAATGCCGTTTTAGGTAAAGATTGAAGAGCAAAGATTGAAGATTGGATAACCAACTAATCTTTAATCTTCAACCTCTAATCTTTAATCCCCCTCACTTAAACACCCCCTTCAAACCATCAATTATACTTTCGAAGAATGTTGGCATCGTGAGGCCGTTATGATGGTTAAAGTATAAGAAGATGCAAAATATAACTATGGCTATTATTATAAACCTTTTAAACATATAGGCCAATAAAATAAGCCCTAATGGTATAGCCAGTAATAATATCCAGCTAATATGGATTGGGTGCAGTTTGCCATCCTGTTTATAAATATAATAAAGCATGGAGTGTGTGCCGTTATCATTCACGTGCTTCACATAAAAAAAACTCGACTTATCTAATTTATGGCTGTAAAAGGCGGTACCCTTATCAAATTTCATTTGTTCCTGGAAGCCATTTACAGTGAAGCTGAACACTCCGTCAACATTTTCGCGGGTATTTCCGGCTGTGTCTGTAGCCACAATGGCTATCTCGCTATCGGCGAACGGGTTTTCCTTAACTACAAAATGATTGATAGCAATGGTATCGGCAAAAACAAAGTTGTTTGCAAACACGAACAGGAAAGCAATTAATATCTTTTTCATTTTTTAATATTAGGTTTGATTGGCAAACAACCGTGATAAAATTAGTTAATATATACGGGCTATAGGTTTGTTTTCGTTAAACTAAATGGATAATACTTAATAACCAATTAATGTTTAAGATTTTAATTTTATTTTTTTTAACAGCCACTATTACAAAGCTTGCCGCTGAGCCTAACCCCGACCTGATATGCGGCAAATGGATGTCGTCTGAAAAGAATTTGATTGTACAGGTTTACCGGGAAGGGCAAGAGTTCAGGGCCAAAGTGGTTTGGTTTAAAAATATTGATAACAGCAGGGCGATGGAAGAATGGACAGATAAGCGTAACCCCGAAGCATCGCTCAGGAACCGGAAACTTATAGGCATGAGCATATTGCGTGACCTGGATTATATATCCGGGTCAAACAGTTGGGAAAAGGGGAAAATATACGATGCGAAAAATGGCCGTGAGTGGGACGCCTCGGCCTCTATAAATAAAGAAGGGCAGCTAAAAGTTACCGGCTACTGGCACTTTAAATTTATTGGTAGGACAATGACGTTTACAAGGGTGTAAGCCCCTCTAAACCCTCTCCTCAATATAATTGTAACCCCATCGGGGTTACAGGTCGGTAGAACAATAAATTATATAGAAAATACCGTGCCATCGGTACGGAACTAACGGTGTTGCGTGCCGATGGCACGCTAAATATTGTTTATTATATTTTTCTACCGACCTTTTGCGCCTACGGCGCATTTTTTAAAATTATAATTCCTTTAACCTAATGACATTGAAGTCTCCCCTATCGGGGGAGATAATTCACATATTGTTTATTTTAAAAGGTGTTCATGAATACTACTTCGTTTAGAGCAGGCTCATTTCTTCGCATTCAAATTTGGCAGGTTGTTATTGCCCTTAAGGTACTTCTCCAGGTACTGAAAATATATATTTTCTATTAACACGAAGCTGGCCAGATCATACGCGGCGCCGTGCGCGCCCATTGGGTATATGCGCAGGTCGGCATCCTTTCCGGCGGCGGTTAAAGCCGTAAGCAACTGCATGGTATTGGCCGGGTGCACATTATCATCGCTCATGGAGTGGATAAGCAGCAAATGATCCTGCAGGTTTTTAGCATAGGTTAGTGTCGAACTTTTATCATACCCGGCCGCGTTTTCGTTTTTAAGCCCCATATAGCGCTCGGTGTAAATATCATCATACAAGCGCCAGTCGCTTCCTGCCGAATTTGCTATCCCCGCCTTAAATACACCGGGGTGGGTAAGCAAGGTAAAAACGGTGCTGTACCCGCCATAGCTGGTGCCCATTATAGCCATGTTAGCCTTATCAACAAATGGCAGGGCGCCCATATACTGCGCGGTTTCGGCAAAGTCATTGCTTTCATATTTGCCCAACTGTTTATACCCGATCTTTAAAAAAGCGCTGCCATAATTGGCAATGCCGCGGTTATTTACATCAACAACAATATACCCGTTTTGGGCCAGCCATTGCTGCCAGCCGCTTGCCGAAAACTGGTTAAATACATCGTGCGATTCGGGGCCGCCATAAACCGTCATTACCACCGGGTATTTTTTATCGGGATTAAAATTAAATGGCTTTATCATGTAGGCATCTAAACTTGCGCCGTCGCTGGTTTTTACTTTAAATAATTCGGGGGCCGAGTAGGCATGCATTTCTAAATAAGCGCTTACTGCCCGGTTATCTTCCAGCGTTTTTAGGGTTTTGCCTTGCGCGTTACATAAGGCCACTTGCATTGGGGTATTAATATTGCTGTGCTTATCAATATAATATCTTGTATCGGGCGACATATCAATATCATGAAAACCCTCCGCATCGCTTAATTTTGTTTTGCCGCTCCCGTCAAATTTTATGGTATAAAGCTCCTGATTAAGTCCCGATGTTTCGGCCGATAAATAATAAATGTTTTTTGTTTGCGCGTTAATGCCGGTAACCTTTATCATATCCCAATCGCCTTTGGTTACCTGGTTCAGCAACTTGCCGTCGTAGCCATAACGGTAAATATGGTAATAGCCTGAACGGTCTGATACCCAGAAAAACTCTCTCGATCTTTCCGGAAAATAAACCATATCGTTCACATTGGTATAAAAGTTAGATATAGCTACCCAGGTTGAATTTTTCTCCTCCATTACAACATGGTGCGCCCCGGTTTTCACATTGAAAAAATACAGTTTCATATCATTTTGGGCGCGGTTTAAGGTCATCATCGCCAAAACATCAGGGTCGCTTGTCCAGTAAATACGCGGGATATAAAAATCGCCTTTTTCATCCGGCGCGAGCCATACCTTTTTCCCTGTGTTTACGTCGATCACCCCTATCTTCACTTTGGGGTTGGCATCGCCTACCAGCGGTATAGTTATATGAACATTATTGGGATGATACCCTTCGTAGTTGGTCATCTGAAAATCAGGCACAGGGCGCTCATCAAATTGCCAGAAAGCGATGAATTTATTATCGGGCGACCAGTTCCATGCCTTTGCCACTTCCAGTTCTTCTTCATAAACCCAATCGCCGTGGCCATTAAATATCCCTTTTTCGCCGGTGGCGTCGTTGGTCAGCTGCTTCTCTTTAGCGGTAGCAAAATCATAAACATACATATTGCCATTACGCTCCATGCCCACTTTTTTCCCGTCAGGCGATAGTTCGGCCGACCGCGCGTCTTTTGCGGCCTGTTTTAACTGTTTAGTATCAGGGCTGTAAATATAATAATCGGCTACGCCCGACCTGCGGTATATGGGCCTGAAATTAGACTTGAAAACCAGGTGTTTTGAATCATGCGACCATTGGAACGACTCGTAGGCAAAAGCCTTTTGGGTACCCGGAAAAGTAAGCCCCTTATTGGTGAAAACAAGTTCATCTTTTAATGTAGCCGGTTCCATCGAACGGATCTCATCGCCGCTGATATACGAATATTTCTGGCCGTCGTTTATCCAGTTCACACTTGCCGGCCCGCTCTTGCCCCTTAACCTGCTCCCGGCAAATATGGCATCGGTTAAAGTAGCGTATTCCTGTTTGGTTTGTGCCTTAAGGCAGCATGGGGAAACAATTAATATAAGCAATACATAAAGCACATGATGTGCGGCTAATTTTTTCATAATGAAATCAGTTTTTGCTAAGCTAAATGATTTACCGCATTTGGGCAATATTATGAACTAACTTTATGCTTAAAATGTATATTTACATTTAAAATTTAGCCGATGACAGGAAAATCGCCCAAAGAATCGCATACCATTATGAATGAGCTGGTATTACCCAATGATACCAATACGCTAAACAACCTGATGGGCGGGCGCCTGCTGCACTGGATGGATATTGCGGCCGCCATATCGGCCCAGAAACATTGTAACCGTATTGTGGTTACCGCCTCAGTTGATAATGTCTCTTTTAAGCACTCCATTAAACTGGGCGATGTGGTAACTATCGAGGCCAAAGTATCGCGCGCATTCACCACATCGGTTGAAGTGCGGCTGGATGTTTGGGCGCAGAATATCCCGTCGGGCACACGCGTTAAAAGTAACGAGGCTTACTATACCTTTGTTGCCCTTGATAAAGACGGGTATAAAATAACTGTTCCCGAACTTTTGCCCGAAACCAAAGAAGATAGAGAGCTATACAACAGCGCCCTGCGCCGCCGGCAGCTCCGGCTGATATTGGGCGGTAAAATGAAAGCCGATGACGCCACCGAATTGAAGGCCCTGTTTTTTGGCACTCATAAATAAATTTAAAACAGAAAGCTAACTTGCCTCCCCTAATCTTCAATCTTCAATCTTCAATCTTCAATCTTCAATCTTCAATCTTCAATCTTCAATCTCTAATCTTCAATCTCCAATCAACTAATCTCTAAAAATTACTACCTTTGCCAACTATTTAAATGAAAAGCAAATGAGCAAAGCAATTATAAAGACCGAAAAAGGCGACATGACCGTTGAATTTTACGATACGGACGCCCCAAATACTGTAGCTAATTTTAAAAAACTGGCAAAAGAGGGATTTTATGACGGGTTGGCCTTTCACCGCGTTATACCTAACTTTATGGTGCAGGGCGGATGTCCGTTCTCAAAAGATCCTTCAACCGTGCACAAGGCAGGCAGCGGCGGCCCCGGTTATCATATTGATTGCGAGTTGACAGGCGAACTGCAAAAACACGACCGCGGCGTACTGTCAATGGCACACGCGGGCCGCAATACCGGCGGCTCACAATTCTTTATCTGCCATAGCCGCACCAATACCGCTCATTTAGACAGGAACCATACCTGCTTTGGCAAAGTAATTGAAAATGTTGATGTGGTTGACGATATACGCCAGGGCGATAAAATTTTATCAATTGAAGTAACAGAAGATTAAATTTGTGAGTGGTGAATAGTGAATGGTGAGTGGTAAACAATGAGTTGTGATAATAAATTCACTACTCACTATTGCCAATTCACTACTCACTACTGCCCACTCACAACTCACCCCTCACTATATGAATTTAAGCGGAATTGTATCAGTATCAGGAAAACCGGGCTTATGGAAGGCATTGGTTCAAAACAAAAATGGTTTTGTACTCGAGAGCCTTGATGCGCAAAAAACCAAATTAATAGCCAACCTGGCTACCGCCAAATTAGCGGCGCTTGACGAAATTACCATATTTGGTTTTGATGAAGACATTAAATTAACCGATATATTGGAGCGCATGAAAACCGCTGCATCCATCCCCGATGCTAAAGCCGATGGTAACAAACTGCGGGCGTTTTTCAGGGAGGTAGCGCCCGACCATGACGAGGAAAAGGTTTACGCTTCCGACATGAAAAAGGTAATAACCTGGTTCAATATATTGAAAGATATGCCCTTATTCAATGAACAGTCAAAAGCGGCTGAAGCTGAAGCCGTTGAAAAGCCTGTTGCTAAAGCGATAGAAAAACCAAAGGCAAAACCTGTAGCAAAGAAAATTACCGCGACCCCAAGAGCGCCAAAGGTAAGCGCGCCAAAAAACCCGTCGAAAAAAGGGTAACCAGAAAATATCGAACACCGGATGCTGAATAATGAAGTAAAAAATCTTTTACCTTAATCAGCAATCTTCCTGTTCGCATTTTTCATCGGCAAATTCCGGTTCAAAAGTGCTGTGGTTAATATCCAGGTGCTGCAGGCGATGCCGGAGGTCGTGCTTGATCTGATCAAATAAAGGCAGGTCGGCAGGGTTAATAACCAGGTGAGCGGTTAGCGCATTCTCGGTAGTGCTCAAGGCCCATACGTGCATGTGGTGTACATCAATTATCCCCTTGCCTTTCAGCAGTTCGTTTTTTATTTTTTCGAGGTTCATTTCTTTGGGTACACCATCCATTTCTAACCGCAAACTATCTTTAAGCAGACTCCAGGTGCCGCGTAGTATTACTATGGCTATTATTAAACTTACCGCGCTGTCTATCCAGTAAAATTTGGTAAAATAAATGATCACCCCTGATATAACTACGCCTAACGACACTACCGCATCCATTGCCATATGTGTATAAGCGCCTTTAACGTTCAGGTCGGTATCTTTATCCTTTACAAAGAGCCAGGCGGTAAAAGCGTTAATAACTATACCTACTACTGATACCAGCGCCATTGTACTGCCCGATATTACCTGCGGGTGTATAAAGCGGATAATAGCCTCGTACGCGATAATGCCTATAGACGCGACCAAGATAACAGCGTTAAAAAATGAAACCAGGATAGTTGAACGTTTATAACCGTATGTATATTGATTGTTTGAACCCACCTTGGTTAGTTTAAAGGCTAACAGGGCCAATGCTAAACCCGCCACATCGCTTAAATTATGGCCGGCATCGGTTAACAGCGATAAGGAGCCGGTAATTAAACCTGCCACAACCTCGATAATAACGAATGCAGAGTTTAAAATAATGCCGCCAATAAACGCGCTGTTTAAATGGTCAAGCTTTGGGGCATCGTGATGATGGTGCCCAAAACCATGCGAATGGTCGTGCGAATAACTGTGGCCTGCTGACATGGTGCAAAGGTAGCTTTATATAGTTAAAAGAAAAAATTATGCCCGGTTTATCCCGCCATATCCCCTGCTTTTAATTTATTAAATACCCTAACTAAATTATAATCTAACCCGCCCCGATTCTATATTTGCATCGTGGAAAACAAAAAAAAACTCGCTTTAATTATTTTGGATGGCTGGGGCTATGGCAAGAATGATGAATCAAACGCTATACTGGCTGCAAAAACCCCTTTTTTCGATTCATTGATCAATAAATACCCCCACTCGAAACTTGAAGCATCGGGCATGGCTGTAGGCCTCCCCGACGGGCAAATGGGCAACTCGGAAGTGGGGCACATGAATTTAGGCGCAGGCCGCGTTGTTTACCAGGAACTGGGCCGCATTAATAAAGCGGTTGACGATAACGAACTGGTTACAAACCCGGTTATAAAAGAAGCTTTTGGCTATGCCAAAAAAAATAAGCGTGATGTTCATTTTATTGGCCTTGTGTCAGACGGTGGTGTGCATTCGCATATCAATCATTTAAAGGGTTTATGCGATGCCGCCGGCAGCTTTGGTTTGAGCAATGTTTTTATTCACGCTTTTTTAGATGGCCGCGATACCGACCCCAAATCGGGCCTGGGTTTTATTACCAGCCTCGAAGAACATATTGCCAACACCACGGTTAAGATGGCCTCGGCTGTTGGCCGGTATTATGCTATGGACCGCGATAATCGCTGGGAGCGCGTTAAACAGGCTTATGATGTAATGGTGCATGGCATTGGCGAACCCACAGAAGATATTATACAAACAATAAAAGAAGCGTATTTAAAAGATATTACCGATGAGTTTATGCCGCCCATTGTAAAAACCAATGGTAAAGGACGGCCGCTGGCGGTTATAAAAGAGGGTGATGTGGTGATCTGCTTTAATTTCAGGACCGACAGGGGGCGCGAAATTACCGTAGTGCTTACGCAAAAGGCGCTGCCGGAATATAACCTGCAGCCACTTAACCTCTATTATGTTACCATGACCTCTTATGATGAGACATTTAAAAATGTTAAGGTAATATTTACCAAGGAGGATCTGACCAAAACATTAGGCGAAATATTGCAGGATGCCGGCAAAAACCAGGTACGCATTGCCGAAACGGAAAAATACCCGCATGTAACTTTCTTTTTTTCGGGCGGGCGGGAAAAAGAATTTGTTAACGAAAAGCGCCTCATGGTGCCGTCGCCAAAAGTAGCTACTTACGACCTGCAGCCCGAAATGAGTGCCGAAGGCATTCGTGATATTATTATTCCTGAATTGAAAAGCGGGTGGCCCGATTTTGTGGTACTCAACTTTGCCAATACCGATATGGTGGGGCATACAGGCGTTTTCAGCGCAGTTGTAAAAGCCGCCGAAACAGCCGACAGGTGTACCAAAGATGTGGTAGAAACGGGCATAACCAATGGGTATTCGTTCCTAATTTTAGCCGACCACGGCAATGCCGATTTTATGATCAACAACGACGGCACGCCAAATACGGCGCATACCACTAACCTTGTGCCTTGTATTATAATTGATAAGGATGTTAAGCATGTAAAAGATGGTAAACTGGGCGATATTGCCCCAACTGTGCTGAAAATTCTGGGTATTAATATCCCCGGGGAAATGAGCGGGGATGTATTGGTATAGTCAGTTTAGATAAAAATCAATATAGGCAAGGGGCCGTGTGCGGTTCCCCCTCTTGGGGTACTATATAGCAGTTGGGACAAAGGGTTAGCGGTTTAAACTCCAATTTTTCTCTACTTTCTTAATGTGAAAAGGATTGCAAGTCCAAAAGAATGTAACCCCGTCGTTTTCTGTGACCTTATAAAAGGTAATAGCATATTCGTGTTCTTTATAAGTAAAATACTTCTCTATTGACGAAACTGTATTTATATCGGGCATAGCCAATGTGTCTTTTAGTCGTTCTGTCTGTTCGTATATATCATTATTCATAATAGACAAATGTAAATCAATGAATTTAAAAGACAAAAGTCGTTCCCCAATTATCGTGACTGAATTGGGTTGGGACAAATAATCAATCAACCTTTGGTCTGTCAGCCAGCCAATAACCAACTAATTCATCTATGTCACACAATCCACCTTCTGTTGATATTATATAGGCATATTGTGAGACATGAATATCTATAGGTTCGTCATGATAGGAATATACTTCCCATTCTACTGGCTCTTGAGTTCTATCGTTGCTATCTACCCAATAAGTTTTTTATAGGTAAAAGCCGTACGAATTGATGACATCGTATATGTCCATGATTTTGAATTGTTAAGGTAACTATATAGTAAAGTTAACAATTAATCGTAACTTTGATTATACAAGAAAGCCCCGCTAACCTATTACTGCTCATGAGGCACCACTTATGAGATGGTTGGTTAACGAGGTTAGGAGTGTATATATTTGCACTCCGCTTTCCTGCCGGATTTTTAAATTAAGGGCATTTGTTTGCCCTTTTTTCATTTCTTTTTATTTATCTTTGTATTTGTAAGTTCTTTTAGCGAACAATTTACGAGGGTTGTATTTCGGTACAGCGCTTTTTATTTTAAGGTTAACTCTAATAATTCAATCCATTTTTTCAGAATTAAAACGTCCTTTTCATTGATATTTTTAGGATATTTAATGAAGCAATATTTACTTTCTGTTAAAACGATTTTTACATCTTCTTGACCATGATTTGGATTAAAAAGTGCCTCCATAATTGAATTGTCAGGAGGTTTAAACCCAGGTTCGTTTTTTGCCTGTTTAGGGGCGTCTACAATAATATTTTCAACATTAGAAACGTCCAGTATATCAGAATCATTTATAGCCCCTACGAAGCGAGCATTTTCCATAAAAATATCCACAACTTCGTCGGCGGCATTAGCCGCTATTTTATGATATCTTATAAGAATACTCTTTAATTCAGGGGGAACCACGTGCTTATTGTACTTTTCAATTAACTCTCTATACAATTTCGGAGACGTAAAAAAGGATAACAGAATACTGTTTTTTTCTTCCTCTGAAACCGGGTTTAAAAACTCTTTATAAAGAGGGGAAATTTGATAGCCGCTTTTTGCCCTTACTAATAAACCGTATTGAACGGCTGCTGCTGTTATTCTGTGAACCGTTTTTATTTTCGTAACCGCAGCCATATCATCTCTTGTTATGATGTGGTTGGCGGTAAAGTTCTTTGAAACAGTACCAATAAAGTTAATGGTTTCGTTTATTGAAACGCCGGGATATGCCACGCTTCTTTCAATAGATTTTTTGTCCTTTTCAGGGTTGGTTGAGTTTTCTGACATTTGAAATTTTTTTAGCGAAAACAAATATAAATACAAACAATCAAAACTCCAAATTTAAATTACAAAAATACAAATATATTTTTTCATGTAAAATAGTTGCGAATAGAAAGGTACAGGCGCAATCCATAAAACGCCGGTAGTGGCAATGTTACAGCGTGATGGCAAGCCGCGCCCTGAAAAATAAGAGAAAAGCGACCTGAAAATGTACGGCACTTTTGACGAGACTATGAGCGTGTTTTTTAAAAAGCCTAAACCTAAATTCGATGGGAGCAATGGCAGCGAACGGAATGGATAAAATGCAAACTTTTGTAATATTTATACCTATAATGTGTCATACTCTTGACAATTTTAAAAAAAATATACTATGTTTGTGAACACAAAAGGACACAACTAAATCAAACCATACGTATTTTTAATTGTCTTACAGTTATAAATATGTACTAAAATGCAAAAAATGGGCAAACTAATCACACCTTTTAATCAAAAGAGGGATGTATGTGTTAATGTTGCTACCGTTAGGCTTGCAAATAAATCTAAGGGTAGCTTAGCTAAAATCACAGCGGACGAAATTAAGGCAAGAAGGGTTCCGGCATATAGGTATCTTTTGCCTTAATGTTTGACCCTGGGCTTAGTTATGAGTATCATAGGGTTGGCGACCATTCTGGGTTGACCACGAATAGAAAGCACGTAGAACACCTCACAATATACCAGTTTAGGACTGAATCATACCCCTATCTAATAGAGGTGGAACAGTACCCTTATCAAATTTATGTGTTCAAATTCTATCGCCGCATACATAAGAAAAATAAACATAGATTTAATCTCATGACTAACGAGGGGAAGTGTTCAAGGATTGTAGGCACTTGCTTTAGTATTTTCCTGACCATTTTTGAAAATAACCCGTTAGCTAGTTTTGGCTTTTTAGGTTCTCACACTATTGATGAAGCTAAACATATAATAGAGCCTAAAAACGAAACAAGAAGATTTGTGGTTTATAGGCAAGCCGTACAAAACTATTTTGGAATGGAAACCTTTACCCATTTCGAGGATACTGGGACTAGTATATATCTATCGATTAGCAACAAAAATGAGGATGTATTTGGTATAGCGGACAAAGCCGCTAATCTGATAAATCAATTACTTGACCTATAATGCCAAAAACTCTATCTTTTTATCCCAACTCATATATAGTTCCCCTCTCAAGAGGGGAACTATATATGAGTTTATTGTTTGCTTTATTCTTTATATCCCTCCTCCCCTCCTGCAAACCCGATACCATACAAAACGGCACCGCGCAGAAATATTTTGATATACAAGGCTATTTTAAGGCTGATGCAGCACGGCTGCAAAAGTTAAATCACCTTATACTAAAAACCGTAACCCATAACGGCATCACCGAAACTAAAAAAGTGCATATTAATAACTGGCAAATAGAGTTAGGTTTATTTATTGGGTCAGATATTAACAAACCAGCCTGGAAAGACAGCTATACAGTTCAAAGCAGCGACGGTATTACCATTTACAGGGCAAAAACTTTTGAGGTGAAAACACAGGTCATTATTATCAATAAAAAGGATAATAAAGTGAGGTCGGTATTAATATACAACAGCACCCCAAAAAACATACTGTTCCGAACAAAGGAAAAACTAATTTATTTTCCTGAACTGTACCGAACAAAGGAAAAACTAACTTATTTTCCTGATTCAATTTATATCATTCAAAAATATCAGAAGGTACGCCTGTTGGGCGCGAACATGTATACTATAAAAGGAAGTTTGAATTAATGATGGCCTGTAGCGGCAGCCAGTTTCTCTTTTGTCAGATCGATTTGCGATGATATATCATCCCTGGTTTTGTCGGCATCCAAAACTTTTTGCATATCGGTAATAGATGCCTTTAACGCTGCAATTCCTCTTTTTTTATCATAAAAGCGGGTATTGGTTTGTAGCCTGAACAGGGCATAATCCCGGTAGACGAGGCCCCGGTTTTGGTAGAAACCCACCACTTTAGAGTCGGTAGGGTTAATGGAGATGGCTTTGGTAAGATCAATAATTGCCCGTAACAAATATCTTTCTTTCTCCTGTGCAGCCTGGCTGTCCCTGCCTAGATGCGACTCGGCCAAAGCCCTGTAATAATAAGTCTGTGCATCGGCAGGTGTTATCGCAATTTCTTTACTAAAAGCCGAAATAGATTTTAGGTAATTATCGCTGTGGTAATAGGAATAACCTAACATCCATAAGGCGTTAGCGTCGGTGGAGTCAATAAGGCGCCCTTTTTCAAGCTGCTTTATTGCCGCTTTAAAATTTCCGTCAATATAAGCCTGTTGCCCCAATTTAAAATACGCGTTTTGTGACATGGCGTGTTCAGCAGAAGAAATAACCAGGAATGATACGATGACCGATAACCTCATTAAAAGCTCAATTGTTGCAACAAAATTGTATATAGTTAACTCTGATAACTATAAAATATTATGCCAGAAATAAATTTATTTAAAAAAAATAATAGCCGTTATAAATTCCGGGCGGGCAAGAGTATGACTTTTTTTCATCTTTATCAATAAATTAAAAAACATTTAACAAAAAGCCATTAAATTTGTAAACGGCATATAATCAAACTTATACAGTGCCGGAGTAATTGTTACTGTATAATTATCCTATCTTGGCATAAGTCTTGAAATAAGAGTATTCAGTAAATAACAGCCGCTACTTTAGCGGCATTAAGGCCTGCATTATACTGTGGGCTGACAAGTTGACGTTTTATAAATAGAAAAATATTTGATGAGTTTTGATCCGTTTGATTTTAAAAATACTTTACCCGTGATAAATGAAGATTCGGAATTTTTTCCGCTGATGTCGTCAGAGGATGAGGAGGAAATGAATAATGAGCAGGTGCCCGAATTTTTACCTATACTGCCGCTTCGCAATACCGTATTATTTCCCGGCGTTGTTATCCCCATTACGGTTGGCAGGGATAAATCAATCAAATTAATACGCGATGCCAATAAAGGCAGCCGGATGATAGGTGTAGTTTCGCAAAAAGATGTAGCTATTGAGGACCCCACCTTTACCCAGTTAAATAAGATCGGCACGGTAGCATTGATCATAAAAATGCTGCAAATGCCTGATGGCAATACAACGGTTATACTACAGGGAAAAAAGCGTTTTTATTTAAAGGAAGAAGTACAATCAGAACCTTATATTAAGGCTACCATTGAGCCTTTTAAAGAAGTAAGGCCAAAAGAAGACAAAGAATTTAAGGCCATGATATCATCCATTAAGGATATGGCCATGAATATTATACAACTTTCGCCCAATATACCCAGCGAGGCCGGCATAGCCATACGCAATATTGAAAGCACGTCGTTTTTAATGAATTTTATTTCATCAAATATGAATGCCGATATGATGGCCAAACAAAAATTGCTGGAGGTAACCAACCGCCGCGACATGGCCAACCTGGTACTGGAACACCTTACTATGGAGTTGCAGTTGCTGGAGCTAAAGAACCAGATACAAACCCGCGTGCGTGTTGACCTGGATAAGCAGCAACGCGATTATTTTTTAAATCAGCAGATAAAAACCATACAGGAGGAACTGGGCGGCAATTCACCCGACCTGGAAATTGACAGCCTGCGCCAGCGTGCCGCCAAAAAGAAATGGAGCGTTGAGGTTAAAGATCATTTTACTAAAGAAGTTGAAAAACTGGCGCGCACCAACCCCGCCGCGGCCGATTATTCTGTACAGATAAACTACCTGGAGCTATTGCTTGACCTGCCCTGGAACGAATTTACCAAAGATAATTTCGACCTTAAGCGCGCACAAAAAGTATTGGATAAGGACCACTTCGGGCTGGATAAAGTAAAACGCCGCATTATTGAATATTTAGCGGTACTGAAGCTAAAGCATAACATGAAAGCGCCTATACTTTGTTTGGTTGGCCCCCCGGGGGTTGGTAAAACATCATTAGGGAAATCGATCGCTAAAGCGCTGGGACGTAAATATGTGCGTATGGCCTTAGGCGGCATACGTGATGAGGCCGAAATAAGGGGGCATCGTAAAACTTATATCGGGGCGATGCCGGGGCGCATTATACAATCGATAAAAAAAGCAGGCGCAGCGAACCCGGTATTTATTTTAGATGAGATAGATAAGGTAGGCAATGATTTCAGGGGCGATCCTTCATCAGCCTTGCTGGAAGTGCTTGACCCCGAACAAAACAGCACTTTTTATGACCATTATATAGAGATGGATTTCGACCTGTCGAACGTAATGTTTATCGCCACCGCTAATTCGTTAAGCAGCATACAGCCCGCGCTGCTTGACCGTATGGAAGTTATTGAAGTAAGTGGTTACACCATTGAAGAAAAAATTGAAATTGCCAAACAGCACCTGATACCCAAACAGCGCGAGGCGCATGGTTTAAAGGCAAAGGATATTACCATAAAACCTGAAATACTGGAAAAACTGGTAGAAGATTATACCCGCGAATCGGGTGTGCGTGGTTTGGAGAAAAAAATAGGCTCGGTAGTGCGCGGAGTGGCAAAAAACATTGCCATGGATGAGTTGTACAATACCGTAGTAAGCAAAAAAGATGTAGAAACCATATTAGGCTCGCCCATATTTGATAAGGACCTGTACGAAGGCAACGAGGTAGCAGGCGTGGTAACAGGGCTTGCATGGACGTCGGTAGGTGGCGATATATTATTTATTGAGGCCAGCTTAAGCCCCGGAAAAGGGCGTTTAACGCTTACCGGGAGTTTGGGCGATGTAATGAAAGAATCGGCAACTATCGCGCTGGCTTATTTGCGCGCCCATGCCGGGTATTTTAATATCGACCCTAAGTTGTTTGAACAATGGGATATACATGTGCATGTTCCGGCGGGCGCTACGCCAAAGGATGGCCCTTCGGCGGGCGTAACCATGTTAACAGCTTTAACATCGGCTTTTACGCAGCGCAGAATTAAACCGCACCTGGCCATGACCGGGGAAATTACCCTAAGGGGCCGTGTTTTACCCGTAGGCGGTATAAAAGAAAAAATACTGGCTGCTAAACGTGCCAATATTAAAGAGATAATTTTATGCAAATCGAACCAAAAAGATATACTGGAGATAAAAGAAAGTTATATAACAGACCTGCAATTTCATTATGTAACCGATATGCGTGAGGTGATTAACCTGGCATTGTTAAATGATAAAGTGGCCGAACCCCTTGATCTTACCATTAAGGAAACTGTGAAACCGGTAATGAATTAAAAACATTTTATCATTTAATTATATCTTTGGCAGCTAATAGCTGAATGAACCTGAAATTAATTCTATTATTGATCTTTCTATCTACGGTGACGTGCGCAGTCGCGCAAACACACCGCAATGAGTTTGGCATACAATCCGACAATGATGCTTACCTGTTACAGGGTTCTGATCATTATTATACCGACGGGATGTTCCTTTACTATCGCCATGCCTTAAAAGTTAATGGGAACGACAGCGCCTTCCTGCAAAACAAAATATTAGGATTTGAAATTGGGCAAAAAATATTTAATCCGCAATCGGGCGTAATAACCGATGCCAAATATGTCGACAGGCCGTTTGCCGGTTATTTATATGCTGGCGCTGCATTAAATTTCCTGTATAAAGATGAAAGCAACCTAAAAATAAGTGCGCAGCTTGGCGTAGTCGGCCCGGCTTCAGGGGCAGAAGAAGTACAAAATTTCGTCCATAATACGTTTGGCTTTTATCATATTAAGGGTTGGGAATACCAGGTAAAAAACGACCCGGAACTCAACCTATCAGCCGAATACAACAAACTCCTGGCGAGAACCAACGGGGTTGATATGTCCTTAAGCGCTTATGCCAACCTGGGGAATGGTTTTACCGGCGCGGGCGTGGGACCATTATTCAGGTTCGGTACTTTTAACCAATTGTTTAATTCGGCAAGTACACAAAGTACGGCTATAGTAACCAATCGTATGGCTCCGCTGCACCCGCATGAGTTTTTCTTTTATTATAAGCCGCAAATTAACTATATAGCCTACGACGCTACCATCCAGGGCGGCTTGTTTGAAACCCATAACGACCCCAACAGCCTGGAAGTTGTGCAAACGCCCGCACCATTTATTTTAAGCAATCAATTAGGTGTAACTTATACCTCAAACAGGTGGATACTGGATTTTAACGCGATATACCATACACGCGATACCAAGGTAATGATCTACCTGCATCAATGGGGTGCCATAACTGCGATATACCGTTTTAATTAAATATCGAAATTCTTTTTCCGGCCATCTTTTTTAACCGACTGCATTTTTTTGTTTTCCAGCCGCTCGGCTTTAGCCTTTTTGCTGGGCTTGGTGGCTTTACGTATTTTAGGTTTATGTAACGACCGGGTTAACAGCCCAACCAAACGCTCCAACGCTTTCTCTTTATTTAAATACTGGCTGCGTTCTTCATCGCAAATTACCTGTACATAACCGTCTTTGTTAAAACGGGCCTGCAGTTTTTCATTCAGCAATTGCTTTTCCTCCTCCGTAAACAAAGCCGAATCATTAACAGAAAACAAAAGCTCAACTTTACTCGAAACTTTATTTACATTTTGCCCGCCCTTGCCCCCGCTGCACGATGTTTTATAAAAAGTTTCTTTTTGCAGGGCAGTCTTAGAGAAATTCATGGTCAAAGGTAAAGAAAGTTGGCAAATTTCAGTTGGCAGTGGCCAGTTTGCAGTTGGCAGTAATAAAAACTGATAAATTCTCACCCTACCTCAACTGCAAACTGCCCACCGCAAACTGCAAACTTTTTCCGTAACTTTGTTACACATGAGCACCAACATTGTAGTAGCTATCGACGGCTATTCTTCGTGCGGAAAAAGCACTTTAGCAAAGGCCCTGGCAAAGAAACTTCATTTTATTTATGTTGACAGCGGGGCCATGTACCGTGCGGTGGGCAAGATTCTCGAAAACTTCTTCGAGGGTTATATCGGGATTGGTTGGCAGCAGTTCTTTATAGCGGCGTTCAGCGCGTACTTTTGGATCGGCGGTCATAAAAAACTTTACCTGTGCATCCGGAAAAACTACCGTGCCAATATCGCGGCCATCCATCACGA
>Ga0206932_1037_pt1 | contig 26545 bp, 18 predicted proteins | sample Alteio_BWOrgHeat_18_FD_153244 | JGI IMG/M metagenome (GOLD analysis project Ga0206932, IMG submission 153244) | Enriched cells from forest soil in Barre Woods Harvard Forest LTER site, Petersham, Massachusetts, United States -... | ecosystem: Environmental > Terrestrial > Soil > Temperate forest >...
ACGCGAATGGCGTGGCGACCGGCGCGCAGGCCGAGGCTTCCGGCGGTAGCCTGGACAGCGTTTCCGATTGAGCCGCAGACCTGGGGGAAAGGCTTCGGGGCGACTGCGACTACGGCGGAATTGATCTCCAGTTTTGCGCTATCGCGAGCGAACAGCGTGAAGGTGTAGCCGCCGTCGGCGGGAATGTTGATATATCCGTCGAAGACGATGCCGAAATTTTCGTCGCGTTTGCCCACTGAAGAATCGATGCGCGGTGTCGTTCCCGTGGCGGCGGGGTTTTGCTGTGTCAGGCTGTCGAGCGAAATTGCAGGCGCCTCAAAATAGAGGTAATTCAGGCCCGGATCGGTTCCAGCGGTTTGGTCAGCCTCGTGGAAAGCTGTCGCCACGACTACGGGCTGATAGATCCAATCAGAAGTGCCGTCGTTGCCGGTCACTTTGAGCAGGACACGAAATCGTCCGGAGTTGTCCCACAGGGTGCCTGAGGCATCGGGAAATTTGTGATGGACTTTGCGTCCAGTGGCGGTAGCGCCGTCTCCGAAGGACCATTCCCAGGACTGGATATGAGGGCCAGATGGGGATGCGTCGAAGTTGACCTTCTTTCCGGAGCTGAGGGCTCCGCTTGAGTAGGTGAAGGCTGCATGGGTCGAGGGAGTGGCAAACGAGGGCTGCTTCGCGCCGGACTTCAGATCGAGAGGGATATCGGCGTTGGCTGCGACCAGCTTATCCGCCAGGCGGACATGGTCGAAGGCGATGCCATCGACATCGCCGAGCAGCGTGGACGGAACGGGGGACGGCGTTCCGATCGCCCAGATGTTCCTGAAGGAGATGTCGCGGATGGAGGGGTTGGGCTGCTCGATTTGCACCAGCGAATACCAGTCTTCGAGGCGGATGTTCTCGAAGCGATAGCCGGAGGTGTGTCCGGTGGCGCCATTGGTTGCCCATATCTGCAGCAGTGCGAAGGGAATGCCGCAGGCTCCGATGCCGGCGTGGATCACATCAGAATCGCGCAGAGTGAAATTGCTGCTGTTGAAGACCTTCTCGGGCCAGGCGGCACGCACGACGTTCGAGATGCTGGTCGACAGGACGCTGTTTTCGACGGTGATGTTGGTGACGTCGTGGCCGGGCGCGATCATCGCGGCGTGGTCGTACCCCTCCCAATTGCCCTGCATGGCGAAGACATCATCGGCGGCGCGGATGAAGACGTCGCGCACCAAGGTGTCGCCGCCGCCGAGCCAATCCATGCCGTCCTGGTTGGCATTGGCGTTACTGCCCCCGATAACCTTGACGTTGTCAAAGGTGATGGAGCGCGAGTCCTTCATTTGGATCATCCAGGTGCGACTACGCACCACGCAAGTGATGCCGCTGATCGAGATATTGCGTGCGTTGTCCATGACGATGCAGTGCCAGTTGGGCTGGTGCTTCCAGCCGGTGTCATTGTTGGGGTCCTGAGGGCCGTCGTAGATGATGACGCCGCGGCCGAAGACCTTCACATTCTGCACCTGCCAGATGTTGAGGCTGCCGAAGAGGACGGCTCCCGGGGCGAGGTAGATGGTGTCTCCGGAATGAGCGTCGATGCTCTCGCGATGGACCCCGGGTGCGTAGTAGCGGATGTTTGCGGCACCAAATTTTTGCACACCTGTCTCGGTCGGATTGGCGAAGAGGAAGAGCATCTCGGCACCGGCAAGGTGGTCGCCGGGCCGGGTGATCGTTAGTTTCGCGGGATGCGTGAGAGTGAAGGTGATGGTGGGACCCTTGAGCGTGGGCCGAATGCCGAGGCTCCAGGGCTGAACCTCGACTCCCTTGGCCCAGTAATCGTCGGAGGGTGCAGTGATTTCGATCTTCGCTTTGCCCTTGAGATCGAAGTTCAGAAAGTAGTAGTTGGCGGCAGCGTGAGCGAAGGAAGCAGAATGTCCGTCGATGGTGACGATGAAGCGATCGGTGCGGATCTCATCGGGGACGGGCGCAAGTGTGACCTTAGCGCAGGCAATCGAAACAAGTGATAGCAGGGCAACAACGGCGAATGGCTTTCGCATAAACGTTTATAGCAGGCATGGGATGACTTCCATACCTGCCTAATGCATTCTCATTTTGCCTTGTCGTCGTGTTCCCTACGAGCCTCCAACTCTGAAACGAATGTGCCGGTGTGGTAGACGGACGAGCTCCAGGCCGCTTTCAAGATGAAACGGGCGGAGCTGTCGCAGCCGGTAAGGTTGACAGTAAATGCCGCGCTGGCAGTTCCGCTCGCGGCGATGTCACCGAGTACGACCGGGAAGGCGCTGGGCGGCGCCACAACCGGTGAGCAGCGCTTCCCGGAAATTTGCGTGAGGCTAAAACTGCTGATCTGGGTTGTGTAGGCGGGGCCTACATCTCCGTTGGTTGCGGTCAGTGTCACAACGTGCGTGACATCTTTTTTGTCACTGACCTCCTTGTCGCTGGAGATGTGGAACCTGAGTCCGAAACCGGGCAGCTTCTTTGGATCCACGATTCCCCAGTAAGCGGGCTTGGCCTGGAGGTTCATGTCGAAGGGCAATGGATAGTCGGTGCGGGCAATCGGGAAGCCGTCGAGCCAGGTATCGTCGTCCGCAAAGCCCCAGAAAGTAACCGCGTTCAGTTTGCCGCTTAGCCGCCGGAACGCCTCAAAGTATTTCTTGTAGAGCCAGCCCTGCTCGGCAATCAGCGCCGGCGGCACATTGAGGCCGAAGTTGGAGGTATTGTCGCCGCCGTTGTAAATGCTCATGTCGAGCTCGGTGACCTGTTGTTTGAGCTCGGGGAAATGTTCGTGGACGGTTTCGATGGCCTGAACCATCGATTCGACGGATGGGAAATTAATGGCGTTGTGCATCTCGTGCCCGACACCGTCAATCGGAATGCCACGGCTGCGCAGATCCTTCACTACGCTTACCAGGCAGGCCAGCTTGTTGGAATCTGTGGTGCTGTAGTCATTGATGAAGAGCTGCGTGCCGGCAGGAGCATACTGCTTGGCTGCCTGCAAGGCTATATCGATGTAGCTCTTGCCCAGCACTTGGTAGAACGGGCCGTGCGAGAGGCAGTCGGACTGCGTGGGATCGAGCGGCTCGTTCACTACATCCCAGACATAGACCTTGTCTCCAAAGTGCTGCACTTCGTTCTGGATGTGCTCCTGTATGTTGGCGGTGACTAAGGCCTGGTTAACGGCTGAATTGGTTCCGTCGCCAAAGGCGTAGGTGGGCGTCTGCGCGCCGGTTGCCCACACCAGGTTATGTCCCCGCACTTTCATGTTGTTGCAGACGGCGAGGCCAACTTCACTGTCGGCGTTGTCGTAGGTGAACGTACCCTTGGTGTTCTCGACCGAGCTCCATTTCATGTCGTTGCCGGAAACGATGCTGTCGAAATGCATGGTCAGCAGCTGCGCATGAGGCCCGGACAGGTCGCTGGTATCAACCTCAGCCCCGACGGGGAAGAAATCGGCGAGCGTCTTGTAGATCGAAGGAATATCGGTCTGGATGGTGGGCGGAGCGACATAGGTGAGCTGGAAGTCGTCGATGTAGAACGAGACCAGATCATTGCCGGACGAGGGGAAGGTCTGCAGGTAAAGGAAGGCGGCTCCCGGATCGTAGGCACTCGACATGTTGTAGCCGTTCACGCTGATCTGGTGCCAGTTGCCGTCGGCGGGCACGGTGACGCCCGGGAATGAAGTTATGCCCGGGAAGCTGGTGTTGCCATTGAGCGTGACCTGCAGACTCATGTTGATGATATGGCTTGAACCATCGGTGGGAAGTAACTTGACCCATACGCTGAGGTTGTACTTCGAACCGTTGTACATCTTGTTGCTGACGTTGATCTGCGGTCCGTCAAAGTTAGCGGTGCGTCCCGTGGTCAGGAGGCTGTGCGTACCGCTGTGAGCCGCGTCGGTCGAATTAGCAACCGTGGAGCTGCCGGTACGCGAGCTCCAGCCATCCAGGCCGCCATCTTCGAAGGTGCTGGTGATTCCGGTATTGTCCTGCTGGCTTGGATCCGGCGGAGGCGGCGCGATCTCACTGATGACGACATCGCCGATGTAGAAGGAAGTGGTCGCGCTGCTGGACTGAAAGTAGAGGATCAGACTGGTGGGCGGTCCAGGAATGTTACTGAAGCTGAATGTGCCCTGCACCTTCGTCCAGGCGGTACTCGAGAGGGTGCCGGAGGTTGCGACGTTGTTGAAGGCTCCCGGTGTGGCGCAGTCGGCCGTTTTCGTTGAGATGGTCGCAGTCGGGTTCGTGCTGTCGGGAGATGCGAGCAGGACGTACGCGCTGACCTGGTAGGTTGCGCCGGCAACGATGTTGGGCACACTCAGCAGATCAAGGCTCGGTCCCATGAAAGTGGCTGTCCGGTTGGTGACGAGAAGACTGCGCGTATCGCCATTAGGGTCGGGGACTGGCGGCGCGGCATTGGTCAATGTCGGCGAGCCGAAGGGGGTCCAGCCATCAACGCCGCCATCGGCGAAGGTGTAGGAGGCAATCGGCGTCCCGCCCGGCGGCGGCGCTGTCTCGGTGATCACGACAGTGTCGAGATAGAAGGACTGCGCGGTGGTCGCGCCGACCAGTTGAGCGTAAAGGGTCAGGCCTGTAGCCGTGGTGGGGACGGTATAGCTGCCACCGATCTGCGTCCAACCGGAATCAGTTACGGCGACCTGGAAAGGACCGACTGTGTCGAAGCAGGTGCCGCCGGAGCAGCTGGGATCGGTGCGCTTGATGGTGAAGTTCGCGTTAGTTGCGCTTTCACCGGGCGTCAGCTGGAGAAACCCGGTGATGGTGTACGTTGCCCCGGGCAGCAGGGTGCCTGTCATCAGGATGGAAGGGCCGCCGGCGCCACCGGAGCCGGTTGTGGTAAGGAGACTGAACGAGCCTGTGTCCGCGGCGGCGTTCGTGGCGACAGGAGTGCTTGCGCCATTAAACGAAGTCCATCCGTCGGCGGTTCCATCCTCGAAGCTGTACGTCGCAACCGTTTGCGCGCTCAGCTGACCGGCGAAGAGAAGTGCGAAAGCAAAAATGACGCACAGGACATGAGTCACACGATTCCGCGACAGGCGTGGAGTATAGTTTGCGACTGAAACAAACATCGTGGTTTCTCCCTTTTTCAGACTGCTACCCGGGGCAGTCCGTCGCGCGGACTAGTGGGCCGCCGTGCACAAACGCCCTAAGTAATTCGATTTACTAATGCGCGCGGAGTATATTCAGCGGCTCGATAAATTGTCAAGTTGCAATTTGGTTGGGCACCCAGCCTGAGCGTTCAGCCAACGCTAGGATTACGGATGGCCGCCGGCCACTTTTTCCGTCAGGTCGAGGCGTGTCTTCCACGGATCGGGGCCGGCAACGGCTCCGGCATCGGTGAAGTCGAGCAGAATATCGGTTTGAGGGGAATAGGCGGGCCAGTGCGGGCGTCCTTCGCCATTCGGATCTCCAGTCTTTGCAAACGCGACCCAATAACCAATCATCGTCGCAGCCATTGCGTTGTCGGTGGGATTCGACTGGTCTCCGAAGCGCGTCTTTACTGCATTGAAGACGTACGGGATCTCGGACGCGTGCCCCGCACCATTGACATGGCTGCGCTCCGACCCGGCTACATAAGAGAAGCGGTACTCGTAGGCATGTTGTCCTGAAGCCGCGACCTGCTGGACAACAAAGCGCATCGGCTCAACCAGAAGCCGATCGGATGCAACCGCCATGCCTACCGTCTTAGCGTCGTTGGTGTGGTTCGGATCATCAACTGTGGAAGTCCTGCGGTAGAGTCTCGCACCGGGGCGGACTCGATAATAGCCTGCTGAAACAGCCCACGAGCCATGGGCGATATCATCATGGCCAGCACCGAGCCGCCTCCAGCCGATTCACCAAAGAGGGTGACCCGTTTGGGATCGCCTCCAAATGCCGCGATGTTCTCCTGCACCCACTTGAGCGCGGCGGTCTGATCCATGTAGCCGTAGTTACCGAGCGGGCCAGAGGGCGATTCGGCGCTTAACGCCGGATGGCCGAAATATCCGAAGCGGCCGAGGCGATAGTTGAAGCTGACGAAGACCACACCCAGTTTTGCGAATTGCGCGCCATCGTAGATATGTGGGCAGCTGCCTCCATTGACCCACCCGCCACCATAGATCCATACCATCACCGGGAGCTTTGGGTCCGAGCTCATGGAGGGTGTCCACACATTCAGGAAGAGGCAGTCTTCGCTGGGGGTGCTAGTGATGCGATAGCCTTCGGGCTCCCACGGAGCCTGCATGCAGTCGTGCCCAAACTCAGTCGCGGCGCGAACTCCGGTCCAGGGTGCCACGGGCTGTGGCGGCTCCAGCGCAGGCTGCCAGTTGGCGCCGTCGCAAAAGGAATTCCCTTAAACGACACGACTCCATCCTGCGAGGCGCCACGCAATGAACCTGATTCGATCTTTACCTCCTCCTGAGCAAACACCGTCAGCCCGGACACAAGCGCCAAAATGGCGCACGAAACCAACCACCTGCATCCTTTCATGCGCATTCTCCGGGGGATAAATTGAGCTTCGCTCAAAGGCTACTCTTGAAGCGTTGTTCTCGTGCGTTGAGATATTGTCGCCGCTTTATTGTGCCGAGAAACATTACAGATACTTCGATTGCCGAAATGACTGGGTTATACTCACTAGCGGTTAATGATGCAAGTTTTCAGGAGATTAAATGAAACCGTTTTCACGCCGGGATGTTTTGAAGGGAGGCTTGCTGGCGCCAGCTGCCGTAGCAATGGCGGCCAACAGAATTGGTCCGATTGGCATGGCAATCCAGGCCGCGGGAGAGAGTCCGAGGCCGGCTCCGGCAAGCGCCGCACATGCATCTGCGATGCCAGGCGCTGGCCGCGAACGTCTTCTCCTGGATTTTGGCTGGCGCTTCCACTTCGGAAATGCCGACGATCCGGCTAAGGACTTCGGATTCGGGAGTGGAAGGACGGGCAACTTCCAGAAGACGGGGAATTTCCTTCCTGCCGGCGCGATTGCGTTTGACGAGAGCGGGTGGCGGAGCGTGGATCTTCCCCATGACTGGGCCATCGAGCTGCCTTTTCAGAACGACCCCTCACTTGCGAGCAAAGGGTACTACCCGCTGGGACGGACCTATCCCGCCACGAGCGTCGGATGGTATCGCCGCGTTTTCGAGCTTCCAGCCTCGGACGCGGGCAAACGAATCACCCTCCAGTTCGACGGTGCTTATCGGGAAACGATGGTGGTGTTCAACGGCTTTTACATCGGCCGACATAGCGGCGGATACGATCCGTTCAGTTTTGATGTGACCGACTTTGCGACTCCGGGCGGGAGAAATGTCCTGCTGATTCGGGTGGATGCCACTTCGAGCGACGGCTGGTTTTACGAGGGAGCCGGGATTTATCGCCATGTCTGGCTGGTGAAGACGCATCCGGTTCATGTAAAGCAATGGGGCACCTTCGTGCCTGCCCAGGTGCGGCCCGGTGAGGCTACCCTCTCGATCCGGACTGAAGTAAATAACGACGGCAAGAGTGCACAGAACGCGCGCATTGTCTCGACGGTGCTCGATCCCTCGGGCAACGCGGTGGGGAAAGTGGCCACAGCAGCCTTCCCCATAGCCATAGAGGGAGAGCGCACTTACGAGCAGGAGATGGTAGTGAAGCAGCCACTCCTGTGGTCGCTCGAAGAGAGAAACCTCTACAAGCTGGTGACAGAAGTAGAGGCGGGCGGTGAGATCGTCGATCGATACGAGACGCCATTCGGCATCCGCACGGTGAAGTTCGACGCAGAGAAGGGTTTTTTCCTGAACGGCAAGTCCCTAAAGCTGAAAGGAACCTGCAATCACCAGGACCACGCCGGCGTGGGTGCCGCGGTGCCTGACGCCATACAGTACTACCGTGTGCGCAAGCTTCAGGAGATGGGTTGCAACTCCATACGTACATCGCATAACCCGCCCACGCCGGAGCTGCTCGACGCCTGTGACGAGCTGGGAATGCTGGTATTCGATGAGACGCGCATGATGTCTTCGAATCCTGAAGGCCTGAGCCAGTTTGCGAACCTGGTGCGGCGCGACCGTAATCGTCCAAGCGTCTTCATGTGGTCGATGGGGAATGAAGAAGGCCAGGCGAACACGGAAAGAGGCGTCTATATTCTGACCGCGATGAAAGCGGTCGCGACCGAGCAGGACGGTTCGCGGCCGGTGTCGATCGCGCCGACCGGGGCGATCGGGACAGGCGGCCTGGCCCTGTGCGACGTGATGGGCTACAACTATCAGGATCCGCAGGCCGAGGCTTATCACAAATCGCATCCCGGGAATCCGGTCATGGGCACGGAGACGGTCAGCGCGGTGGGTACGCGCGGCATCTACATCACTGATCCCAAGAAGGGCTATGTGGGTTCGTATGATCCGTTCACGACGACGGGGCGTGCCTCGGCGGAAGGCTGGTGGAGCTTTTGCAACTCGCGGCCGTGGATGTCGGGAGGCTTTGTGTGGACGGGCTTCGATTATCGTGGTGAACCCTCGCCAAATGACTGGCCCAACATCAGCTCGCAGTATGGGGTGATCGATACCTGCGGCTTTCCCAAGGATACGTTTTACTACTACCAATCCTGGTGGACCAGCCAGCCGGTTCTGCACCTCTTCCCCCACTGGAACTGGCCGGGCATGGAAGGCAAAGAGATCGCGGTCTGGGTTCATTCGAACCTAGACAGAGTGGAGTTGTTCCTGAACGGCCAGAGCCTGGACGCAAAGGATGTGAAGAAGGATTCGCACGTGGCGTGGGTGGTGAAGTACGCGCCCGGCGTGATCGAGGCACGCGGCTTCAAAGACGGCAAGCAGGTGATGACGGCGAAGCGGGAAACCACGGGTCCGGCAGCGAAATTGGTGATGAATGCGGACCGGCAGGAGATTTCCGCCGATGGCGAGGACGTGGCCATGTTTGCCGTCGAGGTTCAGGATGCGCAGGGCCGCGTCGTGCCCATCACTGATAACGAGGTGACGTTTCGGGTTTCCGGCACGGGAAAACTGATCGGTACGGGTAATGGCGATCCCACCAATCAGGAATCCGATAAGGGCACATCGCGAAAGGCCTTCTCCGGCCTTTGCATGGCCATTGTGCAGTCAGCGAAGAATGCCGGGAACATCACCGTGGAGGCGATGTCTCCGGGACTTGCGCCGGCCAGCGCGACGGTTGCGGCGAAAGCGGTGACGCTTCGCCCACAGGTGGAGGTCTGGGTACGCGAGGCGCCCACGGGTGCTGGCGTCACCGGGCTCTGGAGGCCGACGATCGAGGCCGGCGAGAATCCCCGCCTGATGGCGTTCCTGGCTGGCGGTGGCACCATGGTGTTTACTTTGCGGCAGGATGGAAGCAATCTGACGGGGACGGTAGAAGGGACCGGCGGCGGCTTCTTTGGCGGCAACGATGTGCCCATTCCGATTACGGAAGGGAAAGTCGATGGCAATAGCGTCTCCTTCAAGGCGGGAAACAGCACTTATTCCGGAACACTGAAGGATGGCGGGATTGAGCTCGAACGCTCGATCACGCTCCCGTTCAGAATACCGCCTCCACCTACTGAGACTGCGGACAGGCCGGCGATTGGGCCGCCGCCAGACGGCTCAGATCCGTCGATCAATGCTTCCTGGCGGCTCCCTAGGACCATCCCAGTGGTGCTGCATCGAGCTGAGAGGTAAAGCCCGACTACGGCGCCTTCCCGGAAATCCGGTCGAGGATTCCGGGGAGGTGAGATGGTGGGCCGATTCCCAGATCGCCGGCACTTCACCTAGTGTTTCCAGAGTGTCGAGGAAAGATCGGCTACTGTTTATGCGCGACAAGCTGACGGGTGGTTTCGTTCACTTTGTTCTCCATTGCGATGATCATCGTCTGTCCGTCAGCCGAGACGGTAAAAACGGTCGATCTCGACCACTTTCCCGTCACGCTTATTGGTTTCCTCTACCGCGTTTTTCGCCGATGCGCTTCACCGAGACGATAGTATGAGCGAGATCGCCCTTGAAGGGCGTCTCCGTGCCGTCCAGCTTTGCTTCGTAACTCTGTCCTGACGGGTCGGCGAAGCTGAACTTGTCGCCTTCGGGCTTCAAGGTCACGACCAGTGCGTTGTTGGATCGGCTCAGACGCTTCGAGATCCGCCAAGAGCCAGAAATTGCGTGCGATCCAGACGGTCCTTTCGCTACTCGACTCAGGATGTCCTTCCCCGCAATTACGTCACCGTTGACGTGGCAATTCTCCGTCCACTCACTCATCGCTGTATTCCCGTCGGAAGAGACTGTCATCCTTGAGGTCCCGACTATCTTCCCATTTCTTTTGTCTGTTTCCTCGGTCGTCCCATCGTCTAATATCTTGAGGCTGACAGTGTCATAGCACGTCTCCCCGGTGATCTTGTGGTCGCGACCATCAGCCCCGATCTCGAGAGGGGGATCACAGGTTGTGCAATGATATATGCCATTTTGCAGCAAGTAGATGTCCGGCTTCGCCGCAGGTTGAAACTCGGCAAGATCAATCTTCCACGTGCCGTCAAAGGAACTCTGTGCCGCCGTCTGAGGTGGAGTCAGGCATAGTATCAGGAGCCCAAGCAATGCAGCCGCTTCATCTTCGACCACCTTAGACCGCTGCTAGTGCGAAAGCATTCCAGTTCCAGATTGTTGCAGCACTGGTTATGCCAGCAGCCGGCGATGCTGTGTCGTAGATTCGTGATATTCTTCCCGTTTCCCGTTCATTTTTTTGGAGGCTCCTTTGCAAACGCTCGTTCGTTTTCGCCGTCTGCTCGCATTCCTAGTATTGGCCGCGGCTATCCCCGCGCTGGCGGCGGATAAAAAGACCAACGCTCCTGCCGATGTCCCCGCGTGGGAGCAACCACAGCCCGCAGTCGAGACGATCGACCTCGGGATGTATTCCCGCATCCGCGAAGAGGGCCTGCAGCACTCGCACATCATGGAGTACGGCTCAGCGCTGGCGGATGCGATCGGTCCGAGACTGACGGGTTCACCCAATCTGGCAAAGGCGAATGCGTGGACTCGCGATCGGCTTACGGCAATGGGCTGCGTGAATGCACATCTGGATGACTGGGGTGAGTTTGGAATGGGATGGCAGCAACTCAACACCTGGGTGCGGATGACCTCGCCCGACACTGCGGTGTTTATCGCGCAGGCTACGCCATGGTCGCCGGGAACGAATGGCCCGGTGAGCGGTGACGCCGTGTGGGTAAATCTCCAGGATGAGAAGGACTTCGACCAGTACAAGGGCAAACTGGCGGGGAAGATCGTTTTTCTGGGCGAGATGCGTGAAGTGCCCCCAGTCGATAAGGCCCTATTCGAGCGCTATACCGATAAAGAGCTGGAGGAGCTTGCACAGTATCCGGTGAGCGACCGGGCGGCGGCGGACATGCAGGCGCGGATCAAGGCATTTCTACAACGCACGCGCCTGGTGGACAAGATTGCGCAATTCCTTGCCGATGAGAAGGCCGCCGGGGTGATTCGCCCTAGCCGTGATGGCAAGAATGGTGGCGGGTCGGGCGGAACGATTTTCGACGACAACGGCGCGGCGCTGGGACGCACGCCGTATAAGCGCGATTCGGCAGTGAAAGTGCCTGTAGTCGTGATGGCGATTGAGAGCTATGGGCGCGTATACCGGCTGTTGCAGGCGCACGTACCGGTCACGGTCGAGATGGATGTGGAGACCAAATTTACGGGAGACAATGAACATGGCTATAACACCATTGGCGAAATCGCCGGTACGGATCCCAATTTGAAAGATCAGGTGGTGATGGTGGGCGGCCATCTCGATAGCTGGATCGCCGGCACAGGCGCGACGGACAACGGCGCGGGCACGATTGTGGCCATGGAAGTGATGCGCATTTTGAAGGCGCTTAATGTACAGCCTCGGCGGACGATTCGGATTGGATTGTGGACGGGTGAGGAACAAGGGCTCTTCGGCTCACGCGGATATGTGAAGGAGCACTTTGGCTTCGCGGCTCCGTTGACCACTCCCGATCAGCAGGCGTTGCCGGAGTTTTTGCGCGCGACGGGTCCGCTGGATCTGAAGCCGGATCAGAAGCTCATTTCCGGATATTTCAACGTGGACAACGGCTCGGGCAAAATCCGCGGCATTTATCTGCAGGAGAATGCGGCCGTCTCGCCGATCTTCGCGCAGTGGATGGGGCCGATCAGGGATCTGGGCGTAACCACGATCACGATGCGGAACACGGGCGGGACCGATCATCTCTCATTCGACGCGGTAGGCATCCCGGGATTTCAGTTCATCCAGGACGAACTTGATTATGAGAGCCGCACGCACCATTCAAATCAGGATGTATTCGAGCGGCTGCAACCCGGCGATCTGAAGCAGGCCGCTGTGGTCGAGGCGATCTTTGTTTACAATGCCGCGATGCGCGACCAGATGCTGCCACGCAAGCCTCTGCCGCGTCCTGAGTTGCGCCAGCAGCAGCAGAGGCCGTTGCCGGGAGTATTTCCGGGCGCGGTAGAACCGGCGAAGTAGACTCGGTAGAGAAATGGCGGCGGGCAGAGGCATCTCCTTCCCGCCATTTTTATTTCTCCTAAAGGGGGGTCTTCCCTATGCCAGAAGGTTTACCTGGTAGCCGAGGTCGAACCGGCCCATATTCAGGACAATTTGCTATCATCACAAAAATTTATTTGATAAATAACAAATTCTGATGGACAGGCGTTTACGCGCGAGCTAAGACTTTCCGTGTGAAGCTGCAACGGTTCGATCTTAGAATGCTTGGTTGCCTTCTGTTCCCGCTCTTGGTTTACCTGCTCCCCCGGCCGGCGACGGGGCAGATTCCTACCCAGCCCAATGCGAGCACGGCCATCGTCTTTTACGCGGATCGGGACGTTCGAGAGACGATCTGGCCGACGCTCTTCGACGCATTCCATCATGAGTTGGTGCGGGAAGAGCGCGAGTATCCTCTCCCTGAGGATGCGCAGCTAATACGGGCCAGCAGCCTGGCACCAGGTCAGGAGTTCACGCGGGTTATCGACGTGCGCCTGATTGGGCGTTGCGATGTGGTTCAGCAGGCATATCGCCCGATGCGGCGCGGACCTGTCGGCTGGGTTCTAAAGGTTTCGGGGGAGATTCAACCATTCGTCTACGTGGACTGCGCGCGCCTGGCACAATTTCTGAACCCGGTGACGTTGGGGATGAATGAGGAGCAGCGAAGGACTGCCATGACACACGCGATCTCGCGCATTGCGATTCACGAATGGATTCACATCGACACGCAAAGCGCCGACCATAAGAACCACGGCATTCGCAAGGAGGAGCTTGCTCCTGACGATCTCACGGTTGGTTTGAGAGCTTCCGGCGGTCAGTGAAATCTGCTTTTCGCTCTGATGCGCATCCCTGCTCGATAAAACATCCCGGGTTCCACCTAAGCCCTGGATTTCCCAGGTCCTCGGGTAAAACCGCGCTATAATCCTCGGCACACGAGTGTTTACATCCATGGACAGGCCGGTGTCGACCCATCCCGACCATTCGATCTGCGGCCTGATTTTGCAGCTTAGTCAGGGAAACCAGGAGCGCGGTTGGACCACGCCACGGACAAGGCTGAAGACTGAACTCTCAAACGAGTCATGACGCCCGAACGGTGGGAGCGATTAAAACCGCTCTTTGACGCTGCCATGGAGAAGCCAGCAGCGGAGCGCACACGCTTCGTCGATGAGGTGTGTGGCAATGACCTCGAATTAAAGAAAGAACTCACTGCACTTTTGAAGGCAAATGATGAGCAAACGGGCCTCGCGGATACTCCGGTCGTGAATCTCAGGGACTTGTTCCCCGCAGATTCAAAGTCGTTTTCGGCGGGAGAGCTGATTTTGGACCGCTTCAGGATTGTGCGCTACGTGGGCGGCGGCGGCATGGGCGACGTTTATGAAGCGATGGACCTGGAACTTGGCCGCATCGCGCTCAAGACCATCCGCCCAGATATTGCGGCAAATCCGGATATGCTGGCGCGATTTAAAAAGGAAGTCCAGCTGGCGCTCAAAATCAGCGGTCCGCATGTTTGCCGCATCCACGCCTTCTATGCGCTGCCGCCCTCGAACGATGGATTGAAACGGGCCTTTCTGACCATGGAGTTTTTGGATGGGATTACGCTGGCGGACAAAATCATCAAGACGGGCGCTTTGCCCTGGCAGGAAGCAAAAGCAATTGCGCTTGAGATTTGTGAGGGTTTGCGGGTCATCCATGACGCCGGAATCATCCATCGCGACTTGAAGAGCCGAAATATCATGCTCGCCTCGCGGAATGGATCCACTTGCGCGGTTTTGATGGACTTTGGCCTGGCTCGGGAGTTCCACGGCCCCACATCAGAAACCGCGACCGACATCAGCATGCCCGGCGCAATTGTGGGCACGCCGGATTACATGGCTCCGGAGCAGTTCGAAGGGAAGGAAGTAAGCCCCGCGACCGACATTTATGCTCTGGGCGTCGTGCTCTACGAACTGGTGACCGGAAAACATGCGTTTGCGGCGCACACCCCGGTCGAGGCGGCGATCCTCAGAGCGAAGCGCCCGTCCCTTGCCTCCTCGCTGCAACGGGGATTATCACGGCATTGCGATGAAGTCATCGGCAAATGCCTGGAGTTCGATCCGAAACTCCGCTACCAGTCGGCCGGAGAAGTGGCCAAGGATCTAAGAGGCGGATTGCTTTCTCCTGCGAGGCTGCGGAAGACCTGGTTCCGGACGCTCGCCGCGGGCGCGGGCGTGCTCCTGCTTCTTTCCGGCCTGCTCCTCGCGCCTGCCGTTCGCGAGAGTGTCGAAGGCATCCTCTTTTCCAGCAGCGAAAAGCATGTCGCCGTGCTCCCGTTTGATGTTTCGGGAAACAGTCCGGAGACCCAGGCGCTGGGAGATGGCCTGATGGATTCGCTGGCGGGCAAGCTCTCGAATCTTGATGCTGCGAATCAAAGTTTGTGGGTTGTGCCCGCGAGTGAGGTTCGCGCTCGCAACGTCAAAGATGCTTCGTCGGCATTACGGGAGTTCGGCGTGACGATCGTCGTAAAGGGAAACTTCGAACGGGATGACCGAGCGGCGCACTTGCGCCTTACCATGATTGATCCAAAGAGGATGAGGGAGATCGGCTTTGCGGATGTCGAGAGTCAGGCGGGCGATCTAGCCGCACTTGAAGATGAAGCTGTGACGCGGCTGGCAAGGCTGATGAACGTTTCTGCCGGAGAAAACCTGGTAAGTGAGGGCTCGCATCCGGTATCCCGGGCTGCATATGAGGACTATCTTACGGGGCTTGGCTACTTCCAGAGGTTTGACAAACCTGGAAACATCGCACTGGCCATAAACGCACTGCAAAGTTCGGGAAAGACCGATCCTCACTTTGCGCTGGGCTTTGCCCAACTCGCCCAGGTCTATTTTATGAAGTACCGCCTGGACTCAAATCCCGAACTCCTTAAACAGGCCGAGATGTACGCCAGACAGGCGGCTGAACTGGACGATCGCGTTCCATCGACTTATGTAGCGTTGGCCCAGGTCCATCAAGCTTCAGGAAAGTATGATCTCGCCATTCAAGAGTTCCAGCGCGCGTTAGCTCTTGATCCCAGAAACGCCGCAGCCCTCGTCGGGATCGCCGGCTCCTATAAGAACGAGGGACGTAATTCCGAGGCCGAGATCGCCTACATCAAGGCTGCCGCGCTGCGTCCTGACGACTGGACCGGCTACAGTGCCCTGGGTGTCTTCTACGACGACACTGGCCAGCCCCAAAAGGCAATTGCACAGTATCGCCGCGCTCTCGAGCTCACACCGGATAACTCCGGCCTGTACACGAACCTTGGCGTAGCCTACATAGATCTGGACGACCCGAAGATGCTGGATGAGGCCGAAAAAGCGCTGAAACAATCTATTGCACTCAACCCAACCTTTGTCGCCTACGGAAATCTTGGGCTTCTGTATTTAGACGAGCATCGATTCTATGCGTCGATCGCCGCAAGCCAGAAGGCGATTGAGCTCAATTCCCAGAGTTACGATGTCTGGAGCAATTTGACCGCGGCTTACGAGTGGCTAAAGGATGACGATAAGGCAATCGCGGCGAGAAAGAAGGCGATCGATTTGCTTGAAGGATCCGTCAAACTAAATCCTCAGAACGCGCTAGTCCAGGCGACTCTGGCGGCCATGCTCGCTAAGAACGGCCTTCGCGACAAAGCTCTGGATGCGATTCGGATTTCACTTGCTTTGTCGCCGAACGACCAGTATGTTCTCTCTCAAGTAGCGGATGCCTATGAGTTACTGGGGGACCGTGAAAGTGCGGTCAAATATCTATCACGGGCATTGGCGAACGGGTTAACCAGGGAGCAATTGAGTGGAGATCCGGAGATACAGGGCGTTGTTTCCGACCGTGATTTCCGAATGCCAAGGAAGTAACCATGTAGCTAAGACCATCGAGATTGCAGCTTAGGAGAAGATTATGGGAAAGATACAGTACCCTCCGCCAACACCGGCACGTGATGACATCACGAAACAATGTTTCACTTACGGCGAGGTGCTGGAGATCGAGTTTGGCGTCTCGGGTTACTTCTCCCACGACAATGCGGAGGCCTTTGAACCAGATCCTCCGACCGGAAATTTTGTGGCACCGCCCACTGTAGACATAAGTCAGTATCACGCCGTCGCTCAGGACAGCACCGTGACGTTCAGCTTCTTCGACACGGCAAATGGGAGGACTTATAAGAACGAGATCACGATCCTAAAAACATGTCCGCCAACGAATGGCGGCAGTTGATTGGCTCGCTGCCTTTTCACAGGATTCAGACATAACTGACCCGGAGGCTTTTGTCTCCGGGTTAGTTATTAGCGAGTAAGTTCATCTCAGTTACCGGGCGGCAATGAGGACCTGGCTGGCGTTGGGGAGCATGGCTTGCTGGATGCGGACCCTCTTTTCCTGCTTTGAGGTGGGGAGGTTCACGTTCATCGAGGTGCCGGGGCAGAGAACTTCGCTCAGGAAGTACTGGTTGCCGTATTTGTCGAAGACCAGCTTGCTGCCGTTTTTCGATTCCTTGCTGTTGGGGATTGCCGTGCTCAGAATCGCGACGTGCCTGTCGTAGTTCTTAATAGCGATTACGTCGTACGATGCCGTAGCAATCGTGTATGTGCCCGCGGGAAGTAGTTTGTCGCCTACGGTAAAGTCGAAAGGCACGGTCGCCTGGACTGCACGATCCTGCGCCAATGCCCGGCCGGCGGTGACAAACGTTGCGATGGTGAAGAGCGCAATTGCTGTGATTCGCTTCATGACATGTCTCCTTTTCGTGAAGTGTCCTGATTTCGACTGCCTTCACTCTCTAAAGCGGAGACCGGCAATATTTCGTGCCAAAGATTCTTTGGTTTTTTTTGATTCGCAGGTAACAGGTCTTAGTTCAGCCGCCAGAAGGCCAGGTTGAGGTAGCCGGCGAAGCTAACCCAGGCGAGATAGGGAATCAACAGCCACGCAGCAGGCGTGCTCATCTTTTTGAAGGTCAGGATGGTGAGCAGGATGGCGACCCATAAGACAATGATGCTCGCGAGGGCCGTACCGATCTGGTGACGGTCAAAGAAGATCCACGTCCAGAGGACATTCAAGGCGAGCTGCACGCAGAACAACCGCAGACCGCGACGGCGACAGGGACTGGGGCGCGTTTTCCAGACGATCCAGGCGGCAATGGCCATGAGCGTGTAGAGCACAGTCCACACGGGGCCGAGGAGCCGATTGGGAGGGGTGAGTGGCGGCTTTATGAGGCCGGCATACCAGGTGGGGATGGCGTGGGCGCTGATGATCGCGGAGACGACGCCGACGGCAAAGCAAAGCGCGAGCCAGCCGATGAGCGCTATGCTCGAGTTGGGTCGTGAATCGGGTTGCGTTCCCATTTCATTCCTCTGCTTCTATTCCCTGGCTCTATTCTCCGAGTGTTGGATGCCGATGTATGCGATCGGGGTGCGCTCGACGCATCTCTCTCAAGAACATATCCTTAATAATTAGAACCAAACATTAACCACCAAGAATAAAAGAACACATCCTTACAGGATTGCAGAAACCGATTTCGACTCTATGAATGATTCCGGAAATTTCGTTCAGATCAAACTCCCCGATGGCTCTTTGAAGCAGTTTGCCGCGGGCGTTACGCCATTTCAGGTGGCGGAGAGTATTTCTCCGCGCCTCGCTGCCGCCTCGGTCGTGGCACGTATCAAGCCGGTTCACGCTGCAACAATGGCGGTAGCAACTACCGACGAGGGCGCAATGTATGCCGCTGAAGATCCCCAGGCTGAGCACCTTGTCGACCTGAGCACGCCGCTCACAGAAGATGTCGAACTGCAATTGCTCACCGAGAAAGACCCAGACGCGCTAAAGGTGGTTCGCCACTCCGCCGCGCACGTGCTGGCGACAGCGGTGCTCGAGCTCTTTCCCGAGACCAAGCTGGGACATGGGCCGGCGACCGAGGCTGGTTTCTTCTACGATTTTTATCGGCCGACTCCGTTTACTCCAGAGGATTTGAAGGCGATCGAGGCAAAGATGGCTGAGGTCGTCGCGCGTGACGAAAGGTTTGTCCGCGAGTTTGAGCCGCGCGAAGAGGGCCTGGCACACTTTAAGGCCGAAAACGACTTCATGAAGATTCACTTCATCGAGCGCTTTACGCATGAAGGCGAAGCAATCTCACTCTATCGTAACGGCGCGTTCGTCGACTTTTGCCGCGGACCCCATGTTCCCTCGACTGGACGGGTGAAGGCCTTCAAAGTCATGAGTCTCTCAGGTGCGTACTGGCTGGGCGACGAGAAGAATCCACAACTGCAGCGTATTTACGGGACAGCGTTTTTCTCAAAGAAGGACTTGGACGATTATCTCCAGCGGTTAGAAGAGGCGAAGAAGCGGGACCATCGGCGACTGGGCAAAGAGCTTGAGCTATTTACAGTGAGCGAAGACGTGGGCGCCGGTTTGCCGTTGTGGCTTCCAAAGGGTGCAACCATCCGGCGGATCCTGGAAGAGTACATTCTTGAGCGGGAACGTGAGGCGGGGTATCAGCACGTTTACTCGCCCAGTCTGGCAAAGGTGGACCTGTATGTCCGCTCGGGCCATTGGGCGCATTACCACGAGGATATGTTTCCGCCCATGGATCTGGAGACGGAACAAATGGTGTTACGGCCGATGAATTGTCCGCACCATATTTTGATTTACGAATCGAAGCCGCGCAGTTACCGCGACCTGCCATTGAAACTCGCTGAGCTGGGGACAATGTATCGCTACGAACGTTCGGGTGTGCTGAGCGGACTGAGCCGCGTTCGCTGCATGACGCTGAATGACGCGCATATTTTCTGCACGCCGGATCAGATCAAGGAAGAATTCTCGAACGTGATGAAGCTGGTCGAACGGGCATACCGCGACCTGGGCATAACAAATTACAGCTACCGGCTGTCATTGCGCGATCCAGCGAACAAGGAAAAGTATGTCGATAACGACGAGATGTGGGCGCTTGGCGAGCGAGTACTGCGCGAGGCACTGGATGGGCTCGGTCTGCCTTACAAGGAGGGCCGGGGGGAAGCTGCCTTTTACGGACCGAAGCTGGACATCCAGCTCGCTGATGTGATGGGGCACGAGGAGACTTACTCGACTATCCAGGTAGATTTCCATCTGCCCAACCAGTTTGGGCTGAATTACACGGCGGCCGATGGGAGGTTGCACAGGCCGGTGATGATTCATCGCGCCATCATCAGCACGATGGAGCGGATGGTCGCCTATCTGATCGAGCACTATGGCGGGGCGTTTCCGCTGTGGCTCGCGCCGATACAGGTGGGGGTCGTTCCGATCAGCGAACGTCACCAGCAATATGCGGAAAAAGTACAGTCTGAGTTACAAAGGGCGGGATTCCGCGTTGAGCTCGACAGCCGCAACGAGAAGATGAACGCCAAGATTCGCGATTTCACCATGCAGAAGTTTCCGTATGTATTGGTGATAGGCGATAAGGAAGAGGAAGCGAACGCGGTGAGCGTGCGAGTCCGGGGCAAGGGCGATCAGGGTTCGAGACCGCTGACTGACTTCGTGGCGAAGGCTGAAGGCCTGGTAGCGAGCAAGTCGATGGACTTGTGATGGGGAGCCAGGAGAGACCTGCTTAAGCTATGAGCCAAAGCGTGGATTCTCCTGCGGACTGTCCGAAACGTTACAACATGAAAACTTGGTGCGAAAACTTTGCGCAAAACGCTTCGGCAGTATCGCGCGAACGCCCACATATCGCTATGATCGGCGGAGTGAAGTGAAAACCTTAGCTCGAGAGCGAAAATTTATGACCGCTGAACCCGTCCGTGAATCGATCCAGGTAAGCTTACGCTTCCGTTCAACGATTGAGGCTACGATTCTGGAGTTGGAACGCAACGCCGCCCTGGATGAGCGGTTCCTGGCGACGCTGCGTAACCCGGATCACAGGCGCCGCCAGCGGTTGCTTATCGAGAAGCAGCTTGATAAGGCCTTTCGTTTGCGCGAGATGCTTGCACTCATGTCAGTACGTCTCGAATCGCGACGGCGCGAGCGAGCCGCCTGACGGAACCTTTCTCCGCCTGGTTCCGTATCTGGCTGACATGAAGACAAAAATTGCTCTGGCGGTACTTGGGCTGGCAGCGTTTACCGCGCTGCCGGCCCTTGCGCAGGATGGCGATCATTCTTGGTCGAAGACGTATCCGGTCATCGGCAAGCCGGCGCTTACACTTGAAACCTCAGACGCCGGCGTTCAGATACATTCCTGCGGAGAGTGCCGTGAAATCCGCATTCACGTCGAACTCGAAGGGCAGAAGCTGAGCGACTATCGCCTGGAAGAGAACCAGAGCGGCAATCAAGTCCACTTTCTCCTGAAAGAGAAGGACCACATGGGCGTTCACATCACGTGGCATAAGACGCAGACGCGCGTGACAGTGGAGACGCCAACGGAATTGACCCTCGAAGCCAGGACCTCAGACGGAAGCGTCGATCTCACCGGACTTCAGGGCGAGATTGGATTGACGACGGGCGACGGGAGCGTGACGCTCGATCATGTGTCGGGCAAGCTGCGCGTGAAGTCAGGCGATGGGCACGTGAACATTACCAATGCCGCAGGCGCGCTCGATGCACGCACAAGTGACGGCAACCTCACGGTCGACGGGGCATTTCATGCGCTCACGCTGCACACCAGCGACGGACGACTGGATCTGAATCTGCGCGAAGGCACGAAGTTCACCGAGGCTTCGACGATCCAGGCATCGGACGGTTCGGTGACCTTACGCGTTCCTCAGAGCTTTGCCGCAAACCTCGATGTTCATACCAGCGACGGCCATGTGGACTGCACGCTACCGATTACGATGGATCATTATCAGAGCGGCGACGGAAACGGTCATGAGTTGCATGGACGGCTAAACGGCGGCGGCACCCCGCTGAGCATCCACACCAGCGACGGCAGTGTGAAGATCGAGCAAATCTAACGCCTCATTGTTCCATTCCGGCGCTTGCAGCCAGCGCCGGAGTAGCGGTTTCCAGAGCGTTTTGCGGCGTGATCGCCTCGCGCATGTGGATCAGGGTCGCGATCAGGCCCGTCCATCCTGTCTGGTGGCTGGCTCCCAGTCCTGCGCCGTTATCTCCATGAAAGTATTCATAGAAGAGGACCAAATCGCGCCAGAGCGGATCGGTCTGAAACTTCTCTGTCCCTCCGTAGACAGCGCGGCGGCCCTTTTCGTCCCGCAGGAAGATGTTCTCGAGACGCCCGCCGATTTCATAGGCAACCTCAAAGAGGGTCATCATCTTGCCTGAGCCGGTCGGGCACTCCACGCGGAAATCATCCCCATAATATTGATAGAAGTGATAGAGAGCGCGGATGATGAGTGCGTTGATTGGCATCCAGATGGGACCGCGCCAGTTGGAGTTGCCGCCGAACATGCCGGTATTCGATTCGGCAGGCAGGTATTCGACGACGCTGCGCGCGCCCCACTGATCGAAGAGATAAGGATGATCTTTGTGCTGCTTTGAGATGGAGCGGATGCCATAGTCGCTAAGGAATTCTTCCTCATCGAGCATGCGCTTCAGAACGCGTCGCAATTTGTCCTCGTTAAGAACAGCCAGCAGCGTGCGATTGTTGAACCCGCGCTTCTCGACGGGGCCGATTTTGTCGCGCAGATCGCGATGCCGCTCGAGAAAGATCCGAGCCCTGTTCAGGATCTCCGGATGCTGCCGACCGAAATCCTCCTCGAAGACTGTGGTCGCGCAGAGCGGGAGGAGACCGACCACCGTGCGCAGCTTCAGGCGCTCGGAAGCTCCGTTGGGAAGGCGCAGCACGTCATAGTAGAAGCCGTCTTGTTCGTCCCACATGCCGTCGTGATTCGGACCGATGTCGTTGAGGGCCGCGGCAATGGCAAGGAAGTGGCCGATAAACTTGAGAACCATTTCGGTGTAGGATCCATCTTCCTCGGTGAGTAGCATGGCGAGCTGCAGCATCGTCTGGGAGAAAAAGCACATCCACGCGGTGCCATCGGCCTGTTCCAGGTAGCCTCCCATGGGCAGTGGACTGGAGCGATCGAAGGCGCCAATGTTGTCGAGGCCGAGAAAACCGCCCTGGAAGACGTTCCTGCCGCTCGCGTCCTTGCGATTGACCCACCAGGTGAAATTCATAAGCAGCTTCTGAAAGGCATTTTTCAGGAATTCGTAGTCGGGTTCACGGCCGGCAGCTGCCTCCTGCCGGTGGAGAGCGATAACGGCCCAGGCGTGGACAGGCGGGTTCACATCACCGAAATTCCATTCATAGGCAGGTACCTGGCCGTTGGGGTGCACATACGCGCTACGGAGGATGAGATCCAGCTGGCTCTTGGCGAAGTCCAGATCAACCAGACCGAGCGGCAGGGTGTGAAAGGCGAGATCCCATGCGGCGAACCAGGGATATTCCCACTTGTCGGGCATGGAGAAGATGTCGTGGCTGACCATGTGCGCCCAGTCGGCGTTACGACCGCTTCCATTGATGCCGCGCGCTGATTCATGTTCGCTGAGCCACAAATCGAGGTCATAGCAGTAGAACTGTTTCGACCAGAGCATACCGGCGAGCGCCTGCCGGACGACCAACCGCTGATCGTCGGACGAGAGGTGCCGGGTGAGAGCGCCGTAGTACTCGTCAGCCTCATAACGACGCGTGTCGAAGACGCCGGCAAACGACGAGAATGCCTCGACACCAGGCGCGGTTGCCGGGCGAAGCCGGAGCTGGATGGTCTTTCGACCCTTTGCCGGAATCACAAAGTGGTAGTGCAGCGCGGCCTTGGTTCCTGTGCGCACCGGATTGACCGCGGTAGATCTTTCCTCGACGAGGTAATCGTTGATGCCGTCCTTAGCGAAGCCCTCGCGGGACTCCCCATACAAACGTTCACGATTGGTTTCGTTGTCGCAAAACAGCGGCTCGACGTCGTCTTCCGCAACCAACTCGTAGTCTCCCAGCTCGGCGTGGGAGGCGCGAATGACCCCGTTCCCAAATTTCTTGCCTGCCCCCTTCTGCCAGAAGAGCGCGGGACGGAGAGCGCCTTCATGGCCGGTCCACGTGTTGCGGAACCAGAGAGTGGGAAGCAGGTGGAGGGCTGCCTCGGCGGGGCCGCGATTCTCCGCAGTGATTCTGATGAGTATGTCTTCCGGTTCAGCCTTGGCATACTCGACGAAGACGTCAAAATAGCGGTCGTCGTTGAAGACTCCCGTGTCCAGCAGCTCGTATTCCATCTCCTCGCGAGTGCGGCCGCGGTTGGTCGTGACCAGATCGCCGTATGGATATGCAGCTTGCGGATATTTGTAGAGATACTTCATGTAGCTGTGGGTGGGCGTGGAGTCGAGATAGAAGTAATATTCTTTGACGTCTTCGCCGTGATTGCCTTCGGAATTCGTGAGCCCGAACATCCGCTCCTTTAAGATCGGATCCTGGCCGTTCCACAGTGCCAGAGAGAAACAGAGACGCTGCTGGTCGTCTGAGATGCCGGCGATGCCGTCCTCCCCCCAGCGGTAGGCGCGTGAGCGCGATTGGTCATGCGAGAAGTAGTCCCATGCATTTCCATCCTGGCTGTAGTCCTCACGAACCGTGCCCCATTGGCGTTCGCTCAGATACGGGCCCCATTTGCGCCACGGAATTCTCGATGTACGGGCATCGTCTAAGCGAAGGGATTCGTGCGGCTTCTGTGCAGGAAGAGGCATTGGCGGATCTCCTGACAACTCGCTACCAGCATAGGACGGCTTGTAGAAAAGAGGAAGGGACCAGGTTGGTCGATCAGTTTATCGCGAGGCAAAAAGCCTGCGAAGACGGTTGTTGGGAACGGTTGTTGGGAACGAGACAGGGCTTCCTGTTCTTGTTAGTATGCTTGCCTGATTGTCAAATTCGCGTAAGTGAGGGTCAGTAATGGCTGCGTCGAAACGCCAGTTGAGCATGCGGTCTCCAAAGTCGCACCCCATCCAGTATCAGGAGGTTGGCCTCAATCGTTTCGGTGATCTAGGCATTCACACCGACCTGCGGAGATCCTTCGACGCTTGGCCGGTACGGCATAAATTTGGGTCGCGGCTGCGAGAGAACGTGCCACATGAGAGCCACGGTAAATGGACACCAGCAAAAGACCGGCCCAGCCCGCTCGATCTGCTGAAGCAGAGCAATCGAGGACGCCAGGCAGAATTTATACCTCTGCGGATGGGGCGCATGGCTGCTTCACCCTTTGCATTTTTACGAGGCGCGGCCTCAGTTATGGCGTTCGACTTATCAAGGACACCGATCTGCGGTATTCCGGTGGTGATGTGCGGCGACGCTCACGTAAACAACTTCGGATTCTATGGCTCGCCGCAACGCGATCTGCTTTTCGACCTGAACGATTTCGACGAAACAATGATCGGACCCTGGGAATATGACCTGAAGCGGCTCGCAGCGAGCGTAAATGTCGCCGGACGAGAGAATGGGTTAAATGCCCGCGAGCGAAGAACAGCCGTCATCCGTTGTGTTGAAGGCTACCGGAACAACTTATTTCAACTTCAGAGCATGGGCATCCTCGACGTTTGGTATCGGCATGCGTACCCGGGACGCAAGAACCCTCTGCTCAAGGTTGATGCGAAAACCGCTGCGATCGTCGAGAAGGCCGTCGCCAAGGCCTCTGGCAAGACGAATCGTGCCCTGCTCCAAAAAGTGGGCCAACGGGATGTGACCGGATCTTGGACCTTGCATGAAGATCCTCCTATCCTGACGCACATTCCGGACAAACTTCGCGATCAGATATACGAAGGCCTCAATGCATATGCAGACACCCTGAACCCGGAGCGCCGCTATCTGCTCGGGCGCTACCACGTTGTCGACGTCGGGCACCGGGTGGTGGGTGTGGGCAGCGTGGGAACGCGCGCCTATCTGGCCCTGCTGCTTGGTAACGATGACCTTGATCCGCTGTTCCTGCAAATCAAAGAAGCGACCGCACCCGCGCATTCTCCCTATCTTCCTCGCTTCATGGATGACTTCCGGCACGACGGGAAACGTATTGTGATAGGCCAGCGCGCGCTGCAAGCCTCAAGCGACATATTCCTGGGATGGACAACCATCCAGGGCCGTCACTATTTTGTCCGCCAGATGAAAAACATGAAAGGCGGCATTCCGATAGAGTGGTTGAGCGGCACCTCCTTCAACTTCTATGCCTTTGCCTGCGGCGCCATTCTTGCCCGGGCTCATGCGCGCACCAGCGAAGGAGCCGTTCTTGCAGGATATTGCGGCGATACGCACGCTCTGGATGAAGCTCTGGCCGATTGGGCTGAAGCCTATGGCAACCAGACTGAAGCCGACCACGCGTTACTTGTAAAAGGGATTAAGGCCGGCACGATCAAGGCGCAAAGCGACAGCCCAGAGTAAATCGCCGCGGATCCATCTTCTACGAACCTGCCCTCGCGCTAGACTTAACATATCAAGCGGGTTTGCTTTTAACGTCGTAGCCCTTCAGAATTGAAGATATCAACGATGCACACCTTCGACACCGAAACCTTGCCCCAGGCAAATACTATGCCGCCTCAATCGGGCGATGAATATGAGATCTCTGTTCTCGATCTTTTGATCCTGCTCACCCGGAGAAAGAGATTCATTATCATCACGACGGGAGTGTTCGTTGGTGTCTCTGCGATCATTGCTCTGCTTCTCCCGTTCCGCTTCACCGCTACAACAGTGATCCTGCCGCCACAAAACCAGTCGGCGGGTACCGCTTTGATGTCTCAACTGACCGGTCCAATGGCATCTCTGGCGGCGAGTAGCGGCCTTGGCATCAAAAATCCTAATGACATGTATGTCGCTATGTTTAAGAGTCGGACCGTGGAAGATGCCATGGTCCAGCGCTTCGACCTCATGACTGAGTACCAGGCTAAGCGGCGATCCGACGCCCGGAAGGCTTTTGAGAGCCAATCAGATATCGAGAACAATGCCAAAGATGGTTTAATTCGTATATCGGTCACCGATCGCGATCCGAGGCGTGCGGCGGAGATGACGAATGCGTATGTCGAGGAATATCGCAAGTTGTCAGGGACCTTGGCGATAACGGAAGCTTCGCAGCGTCGGCTTTTCTTCGAAGAGCAGCTTGCCCAGGCAAAAGACAATCTGGCCAACGCCGAAGAAG
>Ga0206932_1056_pt2 | contig 25942 bp, 38 predicted proteins | sample Alteio_BWOrgHeat_18_FD_153244 | JGI IMG/M metagenome (GOLD analysis project Ga0206932, IMG submission 153244) | Enriched cells from forest soil in Barre Woods Harvard Forest LTER site, Petersham, Massachusetts, United States -... | ecosystem: Environmental > Terrestrial > Soil > Temperate forest >...
ATTGCCGGGCGTCGGCGAAATGAATCTGCCGTCTCGGGTGCGGCTCACCATGGCGCTGGTGCTTACCGCTATCCTGCTGCCGGCGCATCAGCAGGCCTATGCGATTGATCTCAAAGTGCTCGGCCCCGTACTGGTGCTGCTGTTCCAGGAACTAATCGTTGGCGCGGTGCTGGGCTTGACCGCGCGGTTGGCGATTTCGTCGTTGCAGATTGCCGGGACGGTGGTGGCGCAGCAACTGGGCTTAGGTTTTGTTACCGCAGTAGATCCGACCCAGAACCAGCAGGGCGTGATTGTCGGTAATTTCCTGAGCGTGCTCGGCATCACGTTGATCTTTGCGACCGATCTGCATCATCTGGTGATTGCGGGATTGAACGACAGCTATACGATCTTCGCTCCCGGCGAGATGCCAATCGTCGGCGACGTGGCGCAACACATCACCCATGTCATCGCGACCTCGTTCCGCATCAGTATTCAGCTCTCGGCGCCGTTTCTGGTGTTCGGCCTGTTGTTCAATCTTGGCCTCGGCTTGCTGTCGCGGCTGATGCCGCAGATGCAGGTGTTTTTCATTGGCCTGCCGCTATCGATCCTGCTCGGCTTCCTGCTGTTGGTGCTGGTGATGGGCGCCATGATGGGCACCTTCACCGGCTATCTTGAGGACGTGCTCACCGACCTTGCGCCGCATAGCTGATCGGGATCGCGCATGGCCGAAGACAGTGACAGCACGGATAAAACAGAAGACCCGACATCCAAGCGTCTTGAGGATGCACTCAAGCGCGGCGATGTGGTCAAGAGCCAGGAGGTCAATACCTGGTTCGTGATTGCCGGCGCGACGCTGGTGTTGATGGCGTTCTCCGGCGGCATGGGTGAGGATCTCACCACCACCATGCGCGGGCTGCTCGCCAATGCACACGATATAAGAATGGACGGCCCGGCACTGCCGCGATTGTTTCAGAAGCTTAGTCTTGAGCTGATTGCGGCCGTCGCCCTTCCATTCCTGCTGCTGATGCTGGCCGCGCTATGCGGCAACATGATTCAGCATCAACTGGTATGGTCATTGGAGTCGCTGACACCAAAATTTTCCAAGATCTCGCCGCTTGCCGGCATCAAGCGGATGTTTTCCAAGCAGGCTCTGGCTAATTTGGCCAAGGGCCTTGTCAAAATGGTGCTGATCGGCAGCGTGCTCACCGCATTGATGTGGCCCGAGCGTGGCCGCCTTGAAGGGCTGGAGCGCACCGACCCGGTGGCGGTATTGCCGCTCGTCCATACCCTGGCGCTCAAGCTCATGGGCGCGGTGGTCGCCATGCTCGCGGTGGTCGCCGCCGCCGATTACTTGTTCCAGTACCGGCAGTGGTACGAGCGGCAGAAAATGTCGCTGCAGGAAATGAAGGAGGAGTTCAAGCAGACCGATGGCGACCCGGCCATCAAGGGCAAGTTGAAGCAGATGCGGCAAATCCGTAGCCGCCGCCGCATGATGCAGAAGGTGCCGAAAGCCGCCGTTATCATTACTAACCCGACCCATTACGCGATCGCCCTCGAATACGAGCGAGGCATGGAGGCGCCAATCTGCGTGGCCAAGGGTATCGATGCGGTAGCCTTGAAAATCCGAGAGGTGGGCGCCGAACATTCAGTCCCGATCGTCGAGAACCCGCCGCTCGCCCGCGCGCTGCACGCCACCGTCGAGCTCGACCAGGCGATTCCGCCCGAACATTACAAGGCAGTCGCCGAAGTGATCGGCTATGTCATGAAGCTGCGCCGGGCGGTTCCGCGGAGCGACGCCAAAAAGGGCTAGTTATCCAAAGGGTGGGATTGGTCAAGAATTAGCCGTGACGGGCTCTTGCGCCCATAGGGCGGGTTAAGGCACTCAGGAGTCATGGTGATCCAGGATCCGGCAGCACAGCCTCAGGCGTCCGACGGCAGCGAAACGCAAGCGCGCCAGGCTTTCGACAAAAGCCAGAGCGCGCCGCGCAGCGGCTCGATCGGCATGGTGCTGCTGGTGGCCGTTCTGCTGGTTGCGGCGGCGGCGGGGCTTATTTATGTCGGCCGCGACTATGCTGAAACCTACATTCTGGTCTTGCTGGCGCTGCTTGGAACGATCGGCGTGTTCGCGTTGTTCGCGCTTGCCTCCGGCATCATGCGGCTGACCGGTAAGGAGCATGGCAACCCCTTGCTCAAGGCGGCGGTCGACAATGCCTTCGACGGTATTCTGATCACTGACCAGAGCGGCCGCGTGTTCTATGCCAATACCACCTATCTCGATCTGATTGGCGCTGCCGATGGCAACGATGTGCGGCCGATCGAGCAGGTGTTCGTCGGCGATCCCGATGTGTCGGAATCGATCTATCGCCTGCTCAAGGCCGCGCGTGAAGGCCGAAGGCTGCAGGAAGAAGTGCGTATCGCCAGCGTCACGGCCGAGGCGGCGCGCTGGCTTCGGATGCGGGTGCGTCCGCTGGGGAGAAGCAAGCGCGACGCGCGCATGACGGTGTGGTCGGTCGCCGACGTGACGCGCGACCGCGAGCGTCAGGAAAATGTTTTTCAGGAACTCCAGCACGCCATCGATTATCTCGATCATGCGCCGGCCGGCTTCTTCTCGGTCGATGCCGCTGGCGATATCGTTTATCTCAACGCTACGCTGGCGGCGTGGCTGGATCAGGATCTGGCTCAGGTCGGCGTCGGCTCGCTCAAGCTCACAGATATTGTCGCAGGCGAAGGCGCCGCGCTGCTCACCACGCTCAATGCCGCGCCCGGCGAAGTCAAAACCGAGGTACTCGATCTCGATCTCAAGACCCGCGGCGGCAAGCCGGTGCCGGTGCGTCTATTCCATAAAGTGGCTTTCGGGGCAGATGGCGCCGCCGGCACATCGCGCACGCTGGTGCTCAACCGTGCGCGCGATGACGGCACCGATCCGCAGCGGGCGGCGGAAGTGCGCTTCATGCGCTTCTTCCAGAATACGCCGATGGCGATTGCGACCGTCGACAAGCACGGCCGTATCGCACGCAGCAATGCGCGCTTCGCCAGTGCGTTCGAAGGCATGCTCCACGAAGGGCGCTCAATCCTTAGCGTGGTTGCCGAACGCGACCGACCTGCACTCGAAGGGGCGATCCGCAAGGCTGCGGAAGGGCAGGGTGACATCGCGCCGGTGGAAGCAGCGCTTGTCGGCAACAACGAACGCTGGGCAAATTTCTTTGTCTCCGCCGTCGAGGATGAAGATGCCGACGGCGAAGCGGCCATTGTCTATGCGCTGGAAACCACCGCGCAACGCACGCTGGAGAACCGGATCATCCAGCAGCAGAAGATGGAGTCGGTCGGCCAACTCGCCGGCGGTATTGCACACGACTTCAACAACGTGCTCTCAGCCATCATGATGGCGACCGATTTTCTGCTCAACGCGCACAAGCCGACCGATCCGTCGTTCCAGGATATTATTCAAATCAAGCAGAACGCCAACCGCGCCGCCGCGCTGGTGCGCCAACTGCTGGCGTTCTCGCGCAAGCAGACATTGCGCCCGCAAGTGCTCGACCTGGGGGAAACGCTGAGCGACCTCGGCATGCTGCTCAAGCGTTTGATTGGCGAGAAGGTAACGCTCGAGGTTGTGCATGGCCGCGATCTATGGCCGGTGAAGGTCGATATTTCCCAGTTCGAGCAGGTGATCGTCAATCTGGCGGTCAATGCTCGCGACGCCATGCCGGATGGCGGCAAGCTCATTGTGCGCACCGGCAATGTGACGGCCGACGAATGCGCCAAGTTTGCCTTCAAGGGCATGCCGAGTGCTGATTACGTGCTGGTCGAAGTGAGCGACAGCGGCACCGGCATTCCCTCCGATATTATCGATAAAATCTTCGAGCCGTTCTTCTCGACAAAGGATGTCGGTAAGGGCACCGGCTTGGGCCTTTCGACCGTATACGGCATCGTCAAACAGACCGGCGGCTTCGTCTATGCAGACTCCAAGCCGGGCAATACGTCATTCCGCATCTTCCTGCCGCGCCACGTGCCGGGCGTCGAGGAAGTTCTCACGCAAATTCCGTCAGCCGATGCGCCAGCAATTGCGGGCACACTGTCGGCGGCGGAAACCATGGCGAAAGCCGCCACCGACCTCACCGGCCATGGCGTCATCTTGCTGGTCGAGGACGAGGAAGGCCTCCGCGCGCTCAATGCCCGCGGTCTCGCGTCGCGCGGCTACACCGTGCTGGAGGCGAGCAACGGCGTGGAAGCGATCGAGGTGCTCGAAAAACAGGGCAGCGTCGATCTGGTGGTGTCGGACGTGGTGATGCCGGAAATGGATGGGCCGACGCTGCTCAAGGAGTTGCGCCGGCGTGACCCATCCGTGAAGATCATCTTTGTCTCCGGCTATGCCGAAGAGGCGTTCAGCAAGAACCTTCCTGAACAGGAACAATATCGGTTCCTGGCCAAGCCCTTCACGCTCAAGCAGCTGGTCGCCGAAGTGAAAGATACGCTGGCGAAATAATCTGCTGCGCTAATTGCAGGATTGCGCGAGCCGCGTCTTGTCGAACACGCGCAACTGCATGCGGCAGGGAAATATGCGCCCGGCCGCCAGAGGCTGTTGCGGCGCGCGGAAGTAATCGGATTCAAGCGAACCGCCGGATGGGCCACTGTCGATGACGGTGTCCTCGACCGAAAACGCGACCGGACGCAACTCGAACGGGGCCGGTTTGGCCTGCGCCGTCACACCAATCGCTAAAAGCACCGCAAACGTGATCAAGATTTTCATCGGCCTAACTCAGTCATCCCGAATGAGAAAAGCGCCTGGAAGGCCGCTGGTTCCACCGAAAGCATGACATTCGTGTGAATGACGCGGTGCAGTATGCTTGCGGGAAAAAAAGCGCAGGCTTCGCAAGGCTCTTACAATATGACCGGGGCGTACCTATTGTTCGGGTCACCGATTGGGCCGTGAGATACCATCATGATTCGCCATCGCTGGGTGATTGCGATTGCCGCGCTAGCAACCGCACTTGTGCTCGTTGCCGCCGATGCCAATGCTCGCGCCGGCGGCGGCTTCTCAGGCGGTAGCCGGGGCATGAACACATTCTCGGCGCCACCGGTCACGCGTACAGCACCGAATGCAGCTTCGCCGATTGAGCGCACGATGACGCAGCCCGGCTCGACGACTTCGGCGTCGGGTTTGGGCACGTCACGTCCGGGATTATTCGGCGGTGGATTGTTCGGAGGCCTTGCCGCCGGCTTCCTCGGCGCCGGCCTGTTCGGCATGTTGTTCGGCAGCGGAATGTTTGGCGGCATGGGCAGCTTTGCCTCGATCATCGGCCTGCTGCTGCAAGTCTGGCTGGTCGTTGTTATTGGCAGATTGCTGTTTGCCTGGTGGCAGGGACGCAATGCATCGCAGCCCGCTTATGCGGCGGCGCATCCGGCAACCGGTCACGGCTTTGCAGGATTGGGCGGCATCATGGGTGGCAATGCGCCGGCGGGCGAGCCACTGACAATCGCCAAGTCCGACTACGATACTTTCGAGAAATTGCTCGGCGACGTACAGGCTGCCTATTCGGCGGAAGACCTCAACGCGCTACGCGCCAAGGTTACGCCCGAAATGCTGTCTTATTTCTCCGAACAGCTTTCGGAGAACAGCAGCCGCGGTCAGGTCAATCGCATCACCGATGTGAAACTGCTGCAAGGCGATTTGTCGGAGGCTTGGAGCGAAGGCGATGCCGACTACGCCACTGTTGCCATGCACTTTGCGCTCACAGATAGCATGGTGGAGCGCGCCAGTGGCCGCACCGTCGAGGGTGGCAGCCCCAGCGAAGTCACCGAATTGTGGACTTTCATGCGTGCGCACGGCGGCGGTTGGCTGCTATCGGCCATCCAACAGACATGACGATCTAAAATTGCGTGGCGCGCGAGCGGCTCAGGTGGTTTTCGGCGGCTCGGCGTTGTGGATGACAGCTTCTGCTGGCTCGACATCCATCTCGTCGTCAAGTTTTGGCACCAGTGTCGCGCGGTCGCCGGCAGCGAGCTGCCGCTCGAAGGTCACGCCAATTTGACGCGGCTTGCGCCAAACCACTTTGCACTTGCGCCGCGCCGAGCCGTTGCTCGCCAGCAGCAGCATGAAGCTGTTCGGTATTGTCTTGGAATCGTCGATATCGATGCGCGCGCCGCTATCGGAAATATCGGACAGTGCGCAGCCATGCAGTTGGTCGCCTTCGATCAGCACCCATGCGGTGTAGCGCATCGACCGGCGCAGCGCTTTTCGATTGTCTTTGACCATGGTGCCTCGCCGCGGCAGGAATAAGCAGGGGTATTCACAATCCGTTAACGCTTACCGCGCCGCCAGACTATAGTGACCGGGCCTTACCAATTCATAAAACGCGATCTGAGGGCAGCGGGTATACGGCCACCGCTCAGCCGTTGACGTTGCAGCGAAATCCGTTTAAGTCGCCGCCCGCAACCTGGTTTTCGGCTCACCTTGCTGACACGCTCCCGGCTTTGGGCTGCGCCTCAAGTGAACTCCCAAAACTTGAAGTGTTGCCGCCGGTGCGATGAGCGTGCGGGCGTTCAAGCGTGAAAGGAACTATGATGCCTGTCGGAACTGTGAAGTTCTTCAATACACAAAAAGGCTTCGGCTTTATTCAGCCGGATGACGGCTCCAAGGATGTGTTCGTGCACATCTCCGCGGTGGAGAAGGCTGGCATGCGCTCGCTGGCCGAGGGTCAGAAGGTCAGCTTCGAGATCGTGACCGAGCGTGGCAAGCAGGCGGCAGGCAATCTGCAGTCGGCGTAATACCGAACGGCATTTGATTTTGACGATGAAGCCCGGCGGCGACGCCGGGCTTTTTGCTTGGTCGGTATCCGTGCTAGAGCAAAGCCAATCGCTGGAAAAATTACCGGACTTGGGGAAGGAATTGAGTATGGACATTATTGCCTGCGGATCGCGGCCATCGAAGCGTATGGGCGCACCGAGTTTCACTGGAACGGTTTGGCAAGACCCCATCATCCAGGCGCCTGAGCCCGCAATTCTCCGTTCGGCTTGGGTGCGCTTCGAGCCGGGCGCCCGCACCGCCTGGCATACCCATCCGCTCGGACAGACGTTGCATGTTACTTCCGGCATCGGTCACGTGCAGACTTGGGGTGGCCCGATCCGCCAAGTCCGGGCCGGCGATACGGTCTGGATTCCGCCGGGTGAGAAACATTGGCATGGCGCCACGCCGGAGCATGGCATGGAACATATCGCCATGCAGGAAGCCAAAGGCGGGGAACATGTCGAGTGGCTGGAACCGGTCACCGACGCCCAATACGGCGCCAAGGTCGGCTAGCGGGCGGCGCAGCGCTCAATCTTCGAGGTTGCCGGAATACCCGCTGATTTCCGGGGTTGTGTTCTCTTGAATGACGCAGCGTCGGGCCGCGTCAAAGTCGGGAGGCTAGCTGTGACTTTTATTCGAATGGCTGCACCGTTGGCGGCATGCTTGGCATTGTTCTGTGCGGCTCCGGCGCAGTCGCAACAGTCCACGATGGGTTTCTTCGTCACCAGCGTCGGTGAGGGCAACGGCGCCGATCTCGGCGGGTTGGCGGGCGCCGACAAGCATTGCCAAACGCTCGCGCAAGCGGCGGGAGCAGGCGCCAAGACCTGGCGGGCCTATTTGTCGACGCAAGGTGCCGGCGCGGTGAACGCGCGCGATCGCATCGGCAAGGGTCCGTGGATGAACGCCAAGGGTGTGGTCATCGCCAAGGATGTCACCGAATTGCACGGCGCCAATAATCTCACCAAGCAGACCGCGCTTACGGAAAAAGGCGAGGTTAACAACGGCCGCGGCGACACGCCCAACCGGCATGACATTCTCACCGGCTCGCAGGCCGACGGCACCGCGTTCCCGCCCGACAAAGACATGACCTGCAAGAACTATACGAGCGGCACGCAAGGCGCCATTATGATGGGCCATTCCGACCGCATCGGCTTGCGCGATGACGACGCTTCCAAATCGTGGAACTCGTCGCATCCCTCGCGCGGCGACGACGGCGGCTGCTCGCAGAAGGATCTGCGCGGCACCGGCGGCGACGGGCTGCTATACTGTTTCGCGGCTAATTAATTCGTTCGAGCCTGAATTTTCGAACCCGGAACCCGGCGAATGCGCGAACCATCGCGCCTGCGCCGGATTTTCTTTTTACCGGGCTGACGAAAGCGGCCTTGACGGATTAGAGTGGCGCCCATGCGATACCAATTATTCTATTGGCCGGAAATCCAGGGCCGCGGCGAATTCGTGCGGCTGGCGCTCGAAGATACCGGCGCCAAATATGACGACGTCGCGCGTACAAAATCAGGCATGGACCGCATGCTGGCGATGATGAAGGGTGAGCGCGACAAGCGCCTGCCGTTTGCGCCGCCATTCCTCAAAGCTGGAAAGTTGGTGATCGCGCAGGCCGCCAATATTTTATTTTATCTCGGGCCACGGCTAAAGCTCAGCCCGCGCGACGAAGCCGGACGGCTCTGGCTGCACCAGTTGCAGCTCACGGTGACCGATTTCGTCAAGGAGATCCACGACACCCATCATCCGGTCGGCAGCGGCCTTTATTACGAAGACCAGAAATTGGAGGCCAAGCGGTTCACGGACAACTTCCTGGACGAACGCGCGCCGAAATACCTCGGCTATTTCGAGGCCGTGCTCAAAATGAGCGGCGGGCTGTTCGTGCTCGGGCGCAAGCTCAGTTATGTTGATCTGTCGCTGTTCCAGTTGATTGCGGGGCTGCGCTACGCATTTCCGAAGGCGATGAAGCAAATCGAGAGGAAAGTGCCGTGCGTTGTAAACGTCCATGACCGGGTTATCGCGCGGCCGCGCATCGAAGCCTATCTCAACTCCGACCGCCGGCTGGCGTTCAACGAGATGGGAATCTTTAGGCACTACCCCGAATTGGACGAATAGGGGCTGTCTCAGCCCTCCGCCGCCAAGGCCTTGCCGCCGGCGCTGACGGATTTTGCCGCAATCAGCGTGAACGCAATAGTGCAGGGCGTCGTGCCCTTGTTTACCCAATTGTGGATGGTGCCGCGCTGCACCAGCACGTCACCGGCTTTCAGATGCACGGTCTCGTCATCGAGCTCCATATCGATCTCGCCCGACATCACTACCGCATAGTCGACCGAGTCGGTGCGGTGATTGCGCGGACTTACGCCCGGCCCGAAGCTGACGATCCGAAACACCGTGCCATTAGCAACAGCGGTGCCGATCTTCTTGTTCGAGGGGTCGGCGCCGCCATCGTTGTTGACCGGAAATCCTTCGCTCGACCAGATCACGGTGTATTGCGCGCCAGCGCGTGGCGAAAAAACGTTCTTGACCTCCTCATCGATCAGCACCTTGGCGCGGCCCTGATCGTCATGACCGGTGACGACGCGACGGATTTTCAATCTCATTTTCAACTCCCAAAATCGAGCGCAGGCGGCGACTTTTTGCCGCTCTCAGTGCGGTAGACAGGCCTACCACAGAGTGTTCGGTCCGGCGCGCTCTTGCCGTCAATGCGGGAAGCGGTCATTCTTGTGACCATGTATTGCGTATGGGGATGGGCGACGGGGTGGCGCTTGGGCAGCGGGTTGATGCTGGCGGCGTTGCTCGCCGGCTGCGCCGATATGCCTGAATACTCCAAGGAATGGGGCGCCGCCATGGCGACACCGGCGCCGGCCATGCAGGCGATGCCGCAGCCGGACGACAGGGAGCCGCCCGCGCCCGCCGTCACGCCGCCGCAGGGAAGCTACAGCGTGCAAATCGCCGCGCCCCGCAACGAGGCGGACGCGCGCGCGCTGATCGACACCATGCGCGTCAAGCATGCCGGCCTGCTCGCCCGCGAATGGGCCACCATCCACCGCGTCGAGCTGCCGAACGGCGTGTTCTATCGCGTGATGATCGGGCCCATCGCCACGGAGCAGCAGGCCTCGCAGCTGTGCAGCAGCCTGAAGGCGCAGGGCGCCTCCTGCTTCATTCGCGGCACCTGAGCGCCACGCGCTAGCGCCTGCTGGTGCGCCGGCGTTTCACGGCCCGGGCCTTCGACAGCCGCGCGGCTTTCCGTTTGCGCTTCAACCGCAACTCGACGGTGCGGCGGTTGCGGCGCTTGCGGCAGCGCGAGCATTTGCAGTTCGAGCGCCCGATGACGTTCTTGAGATAATCGATGCCGTAATCGTAGACGATTTCCTCGCCCGGCTTGATGTTGCGCATGGCGCGGATGAACACGCGCCGCTTGACGTTATAGGTTTCCGCATTCGGATTGCAGGAATGGTTGGCGTAGCGCGCGGCATTGCTGCGCGGCGTGCCGTCGATGGTCCAGCGGCTGTTGATCTCGTAGAGGTAACGGTTGCTGCTGCGCTCGGCCTTTTCCGCCGCTTTCTTGCCGAGCAGGGGGCCTTTGTATTCGACGATCCGGCTGTTCTTCTTGATCGGCCGGGTGGCGAACAGTCCGAGGCCGGTGAGCGAGCGGCCGATGCGATAGGGTCGAGGTGACATTGCGAACTGACAATTCCTGACGAACGAGTTTTGCGACGGACCGATGGCAAAAAAGTTTGGCCCGGACGGGCCGGGCCAAGCTCTCGTTGAACGGGCGGTATTTAGTCGCGGCGGCAGTGACCCCAGCGATCCCGGTGGCGGAACCTGCCGCAGCCGCCGGAGACCTGAACGACATCGCCGGAATTGGACACGCCTTTGAGCGAGGCGGCCGGCATGGCCTGGGCGCTGAACGCGGCAAATGAGAACAACACGGCGATCGCGGCGAACAAAGCAAGCTGTTGGCGCATGAATTTCTCCCGGGCTTTTGGTTGAGTCGATTTTCAAAACTGAACACACTGCGTTTGCGAATTCAACTGTATTCCGGCGCGTTGGTTCCGGCCGTCGCCGTAGTGCAAATTCAGGCGGGCAGGTAGAATAGCGTCATGACACCCTGGCCCGAACTGCCTTACGCCGCCTGGAAAGACACCGCCGCGACGCTGCACTTGTGGACGCAGATCGCCGGTAAAATAAGACTGGCGCGCACGCCCTGGCTCAATCATTCCTGGCACGTCACGCTCTATGTTTCCGCGCGCGGCCTGACCACGTCGCCGATCCCGGACGGCGCGCGCACGTTCCAGATCGATTTCGATTTCATCGACCACGTGTTGTGGATCAGAACCAGCGACGGCCATTTCCGCCAATTGATGCTCAAGCCGATGACGGTGGCGGAATTCTACGCCGACGTCATGATCGCGCTCAAGGAACTCGGCCTCGGCACCAAAATCAACACCATGCCGAACGAGATCGCCGACTGCGTCGTGTTCGACGCCGATACCGTGCACAAATCCTACGACGCCGATGCGGTGTATCGCTTCTGGCAAATTCTGCTGCGCGTCAACGGCGTATTCGCCCGCTTCCGCACCGGCTTTCTCGGCAAGACCAGCCCGGTGCATTTCTTCTGGGGCAGTTTCGATCTGGCGGTGACGCGGTTTTCCGGGCGCAAGGCCCCGCGCCATCCCGGCGGCGTACCGAATTTGCCCGACGCCGTGGCTCAGGAGGCTTATTCGCACGAAGTGTCGAGCGCGGGCTTCTGGCCGGGCGGCGGCGCGATCGATTATCCGGCGTTTTACTCCTACGCCTATCCGGCGCCGGACGGCTTTGCGGCAGCGAAAGTTAAACCGGCGAAAGCGTTTTTCAGCAAGGAACTCAGCGAATTCATTTTGCCCTACGACGCCGTGCGCACCGCGCGCGATCCCGAAGCCGCGCTGATGGAATTTCTCCAGAGCACCTATGACGCGGCGGCCGATCTGGCGAAATGGGACCGCCAGGCGCTGGAATGCGCATTCGGCGAGCCGGGCAGGCCGCGAATATTCTAAATCCGCCTCATCCTGAGGAGGCCCGAAGGGCCGTCTCGAAGGATGGGGCGGCCCCACGGTTCGAGACGCGCACTTCGTGCGCTCCTCACCATGAGGCCGATTGGGCTTTGAACCTTTCCCTGTCCGCGCGTGACCAAGACGAATTTCGGGGATTCACAATTTTGTCGCTCGATTTTAGTCTCATGAATTGGCAAACCGATTCGCTTGGAGGCGCACATGCTGTTGACCCCAACCATGCCTTCAACGACCGCGGCCATTTCATGCTGCCCGCAATGTGAGGCAGCCACGAGAATCAAGCTGGTCGAACCCGATCTGAAAAACCCACTCAAGGAACGCCATGTGTTCGAGTGCCAGGAGTGTGGCTTGCCGCGCACCTATGTGATGGATCGCTGAGGCGCATTTAAGCCCCAATGTCCTAAGTCGATGGAATCAGTGTCCTAATTAAAAGTTTGCCGCGCTTGACGCGAAATCGTGAACGGCCAGGTTCCAATACTTGGAACTCGCGATCATGCGGAACAGTTAACCCCTCATCATTGGCTGAGGACTCAATTTTACAGGCGGCTCAGAGACCAAGCGCGCTCCCGCCTGAGAAAGGGAGGGCGTTATGCCGATAACTCCATTCTTGAATGGCCAATTATTTGCGCCTGAAATAACTCTGGCAATGAACGTCGCATTTGAAAATGCATGCAAGTCTCTCAAGCTGGTCGACAGGACGGACCGGCTGACCGAACTCGTTGCCGCAAAGATTATCGAACTTTCGACAGGGGGCGAGCACAATCCGGAACGCTTATGCGCGGGCGTTTTGGCGGTCTATAGACCGGCGCAGGAATAGCGCTGCCTCGGTTGGCGGCCGCTTTCATTCAGACGGAGACACCACCAAATTTCTCGGTCGGGCGGCTGATGGAATTTCTCAATCGGCTCGGGCAGGACGTGAAGATCACGCTCAAGCCGACGAGGAAGGCAGTGGGGGAGATGGGGGCGGTGGAAATTCAAAAATAGTTTTCACTTCATCGCCTCGGCGACGGATGATGGTCCATGCTGAGAGAAATACAGCATCATATAAGTTCGGGGCTTTCGGACCAATTGTCCCAGTCTTTAGATCAAGCAGCTTCGTACCGCCGTTGTAAGCGACAACCATAAGAGTTTCGTCAACAAACTCCAGAATCATTCCAGGCTGCGGCTCTATGTTGTGCCCTTCAGGAAAAATGTGACGCCTGTCCGTCGAAAGGACTATTTTTGTGTCGGGCAGACAATATCCGCTCTTTATGTGGAGCGCACCAAGCTGGAAGAACGCAGGCTTGTTTAATTCGCCATTGTAGCCTGACGTTAGGGAAACTAGTCCTTTGAAAATTTGGTAGTGCCTCAGTTTGACAATAATCCTATTGACTGGAGGGTTGGATTGACCCTTGGGGGTGTGCATATTGCGCCTCATGGCGAAGCGTCCAAAACGTCCCCGCGATCCGAACCAGCTAGGCAAGCTGATAGTGGCCTTGTCAGTCGGGGAAACCTCCGATCCGACGCCATCCCCGGAATCTCCCGCGAGTGTTTTTGCTCGGAGTGGCGGTTTGAAGGGCGGGAAGGCCAGAGCGAAAGCGCTAACCCCCCAGCGGCGGCGTGCAATAGCCAAGTTAGCGGCCAAAAAGCGCTGGGAATAGCTAGTAAGCGCAGACTTCTTACTCGCCCGCGCTCCCTTACCGATGATAGGTTTCTTCCACGCAATCAGCGCGTGGAGTATCCAGAAGTGACGGTTTGTATTGCCGCAAGAGCGGGAAATGTAATTTTCGGAGCATCCGATCGGATGCTTACATCTGGTGACGTTCAGTTTGAGCCATCTGCCGGCACTAAGATAATCCAGGTTACAACATCGATGTTTGTAATGACCGCTGGTGATGCGGCGCTACAGGCCGAAGTAGTCGGCGCTCTTATGAGAGAGGTTGCTGCACGAATCCAGAAGGACCAAGCCAGTTGGTTTAGGGTTCAAGACGCGGCTGATATTTACGTCGAGAAATATAACGAAGCGAGAAATAAGCGTGCTGAGTCTGCTATTTTGAGTCCATTGTTCTTGGATAGACATTCCTTTGTTTCTGACCAAAAAATGCTGGCCGAAAATCTTGCCAGCGATATATCAAAAGAATTATTGAACTTTTCAATGCCGGGCATCGCCGCAATCGTGGCTGGACTCGATTCTGAAGGCAGCCACATCTATTTGATCCAAGAGGGTGAAACGACTGCCTTAGAGGCAAACTGCGTAGACAGCGTTGGTTTCGCTTCCATAGGTATGGGGCGTAGGCACGCATCATCACAGTTTATGTTCGCTCGCCACGCTTGGAACTCGCCAATTGCTGACACACTACTATTGACTTATCACGCAAAGAAAAAATCTGAGGTAGCGCCTGGTGTTGGACTCGGCACAGATATGGTGATGGTCAATGGTTTGGGCGGCTTTACAGTCATTGGCGACCACGTCTTGGGAAAGCTCGAACAGGAACATCAAAAAATAACTGAAGAAGAAAACTCGGCGTTTGCCAAAGCCAGAGGGGAGATCTCTCGGTATGTCGAAGAAATCGGAAAGCAAGCGGACGCCTCGGCCGCCGCCGCAACTACGCAACAGCCTCCGGCGAAAGTTGATGACACAAACAAACCCCCTGACGGGGTCGAAGTTTCAAAGCCTTCTTAGAAAACAAAGAATTAGGGAAACTAGCGATAAATGAACCTTATGCTTGACAGATAAGCATAAGGTTCATTATATTGGGGGCATGAATAAGCTTCCATTTGAAAAACGCGTCCAAATTCTCCACCTGCTAGTTGAGGGTAACAGCCTCCGTGCAACCGCTAGGCTGGCTGACGTATCGTTCAACACGACTGCCAAGCTATTCGTGGATGCGGCGCGTGCTTGCCTCGATTACCAAAACCGGACGTTCGTAAATCTGACCTGCAAGCGGATTCAGGTCGATGAAATTTGGTCATTTGTTTACGCAAAGGCCTTGAACGCGCCGATTGAAAAGAAAATCGCGGGCCAAGCTGGCGATGTATGGACGTGGGTGGCAATCGACGCTGACACGAAGTTGGTGCCATCTTGGTACATTGGCGACCGTAGCAGCCAGTCGGCGTGGGAATTTCTCACCGACCTCCGCAAACGTCTTAGCAGCCGTGTTCAACTCACCAGCGATGGCCACAAAGCGTATCTGGTCGGTGTCGCTGGTTCATTCGGTGATGATGTAGACTTTGCACAGCTTGTGAAAATCTATGGCAAAGTTGGTTCGGAAAAAGGCGTCCGCCGCTATAGCCCGCCGGAATGTCTTGGTGCTGTGAAAACGCCAGTCTATGGCGAGCCTGATCCGAAACATATCAGCACATCGTATGCCGAGCGTCAGAATCTTACGATGAGAATGAGCATCCGTAGGTTTACGCGATTGACCAACGCATTTTCCAAGAAGGTCGAAAACCACGCTCTCTCGGTCGCGCTACACTATATGAATTACAATTTCTGCCGCATTCATAAGACACTTCGCGTCACGCCCGCGATGGCGGCTGGCGTCACTGATAAGCTATGGGATATTGGCGACGTGGTGGACATGCTGGAAAAGTGGGAGGCCGTTAAATAACGAAAGTGTTTTTAACTCGTTTTGAGAACTCCATGTACGCCAGCCAAATGACGGAAATGCCGAACAGCACAAAAATTCCAGGGATTGCTTCGCTTTTGAACGGTTGATGGTAGTAAGCGGCAGTAAGGCTAGGGTTCAGAATTGATAAGGCGAAAACGACAAAAACTAAAATACTAGAAGTGCTCGGGTAGTGGCGAGATTTGGTAGCTAGGAAATAGAGTGCGACGAACCAACCTGCTATCAATGTGATAGCAACAAAGAACTCCACGCCAATAAACGTCAGTGTCGGTACTGAGAATCGGTTTTTGGCGTCAAAAAGTATTTGGTACTTGGAAAAATAATTACTAAAAATTACCGCTGTAAAGGTAAATGGAGTGACCAAGGTTACGAAGGCCGGTAGCAAAAGCCATCCGAAGATTCCCTTCGGTTCGCGCTTTTTTGTCGTTTGCGCCGTATCAGTCATTTGTCGCCCCCGATTGACTGCAAGTACCACCACAATATCACCAAAGCGATCTCCACAATCGCAACGGTTATAGCCGCACTATCAGTCTGATTTTCTTCTTATTTCAAACTGAGGCACTACCGAAAATTTCATCAGTTGATTGATGCGCATCGGCGCGCAATGCCCATTGTGTTCCGTATTTGTAGTGTTGGAAGCCAAAGCATGTTCCAAGGGGTATATTCGTTAGCGGGGTATTTTTCCCAAGCCACTCAACGTCCATGTCAATCTCCCTCGGCGCTCAGACAAGCGCTAATCTAGTCGTAAAGTGCGATTCTCGGAATATGGGATAATTCAAATGGCTCGTTTTTTCGTCAGCTACACGAGTGTCGACTCTGCTTGGGCGGAGTGGATCGCTTGGGTCCTAGAAGAAGAAGGCCACACCGTTATCCTTCAAAAATGGGATTTCAGGCCGGGCGGCAACTTTGTCGTTGAAATGCAAAAAGCGGCAGCAAAAGCAGACCGCACGATCGCGGTGCTGTCTCCCGAATATCTAAAATCAAGTTTTGCCACGCCGGAGTGGGTTGCCGCGTTCGTCGACGATCCGACAGGATCGAAATTTAAATTAGTACCTGTTCGTGTGCGTGAGTGTAATCCCGAGGGGCTTTGGAAGGCTGTTATCTATATTGATCTCGTAGGTGCCGACCAGGCTGACGCGCGGCAATTGCTATTAGATGGTCTAAAAAGTAAGAGGGCAAAGCCTACAAGTGCTCCTCAATTTCCTGGAGCTTCGGCCCATGCCGCGGCTCCGTTCCCGGGGCCAACGAAGTCGGCCGACATGCCAGCTTCGGCGCCGTACATACCAAAATTACGAAAAGAAGTATCGGACCTTGATCGCAAGCGTTTTGCGCAGCAAGGCTTCAAGCAAATCCAACAGTATTTTGAAAGCGCGCTACCTGAACTTAAATCAACCCACCCCGAGATTGATGTCGATTTAACTCGCACGTCAGCAGCGGATTTTAGTGCAGAAATATTTGTGGGCGGCAAAAGCAAATGTCGCTGCAGAATTTGGCTGGGTGGTGTCTTCGGTGCAAACGAAATCGCATATACGGAAGGAAATTCAATAAGCGGCAATGCTATGAACGATAGTTTGTCAATTGCGATCGACCGAGGTGATCTAGCGTTTCGCACTATTATGGGCGGCCATTTTGGTCGATTGCCTTCTGGCATTGACGGAAATCATATAACGGCCGATCAAGCTGGAGAATATTTTTGGCGGCGCTTTGTCGCGCCTTTTGAGAGGTAGCAGGTGGAGATTCAGCCGAAAGTGAAAGCGGTCCGTTTTGCTCAACTTGAGCCAGGAGATCTATTCCTCATTAAAGAAGACTCGGCTCTGACATTTGCGTTGAAAGTGATCGATGCGAAGAACAGCGGAGATAAATTTGCTCTCCCGCTTGGCCCTAGTTTTTCGCAGGAGCTACATCAGCCTCGATTGTATCTTGAACCTGCGGCTACAACTATCTCCTTCGGAAAGGACTTCATATTTCAGTTTTCTTACAAGTCGGATGCATGGTTAGTTGAGGAGCCGGTCAATCAATTCTACTGTGCGGCATTACTTGAGGATCATGTGTATCTTCGAGCCAACGGCCATCCGTACCCGGGCCGATATGTGGAGTGTTGGATCAAACTGTACAGCGGCATGCTTTACTGGGGTCATTTGCAAGGAATAACCGCATACTCCATCAAATGGGAAATTTTGCTGCCACAAGGGAACCTTCCGCCTAGACTTCTCGTAGAGCAGTCTGGCAAACCATTTGAATCCCGCTAACGTTCTGCGAGAACCTATGAACGCCCCCACTGTCCCGCTGCCGCCCTACAAGCACACGCCTTTGTTTCCGCTCGGGCCGGACAAGACCAGCTATCGCAAGGTCACGTCCGAGGGCGTCACGGTCGAGAAAATCGCCGGCAAGGAGATGCTGGTGGTTTCCCACGAGGCGCTGCGCGCGCTGGCGGAAGCCGCCTTCACCGACATCAATCATCTGCTGCGGCCGGCGCATTTGAAGCAGCTGCGCACGATTCTCGACGACAAGGAGGCCTCCGACAACGACAAGTTCGTGGCCTATGATTTCCTCAAGAACGCCAATATCGCGGCCGGCGGCGTGCTGCCGATGTGCCAGGACACCGGCACCGCCATTGTCATGGGCAAGAAAGGCCGCATGGTCTTCACCGGCGGCGACGACGAGGCGGCGCTCGCCGAAGGCGCGCGCGACGCCTATCTCAAACGCAATCTGCGTTATTCGCAGCTGGCGCCGATCTCGATGTTCGAGGAGAAGAACACCAGGTCGAACATGCCGGCGCAGGTCGAGATCTATGCCGAGGGCGATGAGGCCTACAAGTTTCTGTTCATCGCCAAAGGCGGCGGCTCGGCCAACAAGGCGTTCCTGTTCCAGGCGACGCCGTCGATTTTGACGCATGACCGCATGATCGCCTTCCTCAAGGAAAAGATTTTGACGCTCGGCACCGCGGCGTGCCCGCCTTACCATCTGGCCATCGTGATCGGCGGCACCTCCGCCGAGATGACCATGAAGACGGTCAAGCTCGCCTCGACCAAATATCTCGACGAATTGCCGACCAAGGGCTCCGAGGACGGCCATGCGTTCCGTGATCTAGAGATGGAAAAGGAAGTGCTCAAGCTGACGCAGTCGTCCGGCGTCGGCGCGCAGTTCGGCGGCAAATATTTCTGCCACGACGTGCGGGTGATAAGGTTGCCGCGTCACGGCGCGTCGCTGCCCATTGGCCTCGGCGTGTCCTGCGCCGCCGACCGCCAGGCGCTCGGCAAGATCACCAAGGACGGCGTGTTCCTCGAGGAGCTCGAGCATAATCCGGCGCAATATCTGCCGGACGTCGATCAGGAGAAGCTCGGCGGCGCGGTGGTCAAGATCGACTTGAACCAACCGATGAAGGAGATTCTCGCCACGCTGTCGAAATATCCGCCGAAGACGCGGCTGTCGCTGACGGGTCCGATGATCGTGGCGCGCGATCTGGCGCACGCGAAATTGCGCGAGCGGCTGGAAGCCGGGCAGGGGCTGCCCGACTATTTCAAGAACCATCCGATCTATTACGCGGGACCGGCCAAGACGCCGGCCGGCTACGCCTCTGGCGCCTTCGGACCGACCACGGCGGGCCGCATGGATTCATATATCGACCAGTTCCAGGCCGCCGGCGGTTCGATGATTTCGCTGGCGAAGGGTAACCGCTCGTCACAGGTGCGCGACGCCTGCAAGAAGAACGGCGGATTTTATCTGGCCTCGATCGGCGGCAGCGCGGCTAATCTCGCCGAGCACTGCATCAAGAAAGTCGGGGTGCAGGAATATCCCGAGCTCGGCATGGAAGCGATCTGGCGCATCGAGGTCGAAAACTTCCCGGCCTTCATCGTCATCGACGACAAGGGCAATGATTTTTTCAAGGAATTGAATTTGGGGTAGCGGCGCGCGCCGCTCCCCGCGTTCAGATTACCGCGACTGCCACCATCAGCAGCGAGATGCCGACATATTTCGCGGTCTGCATCAGGTCGGGAATCTGGTCGGACAATCCGAACAGCCAGAGGGCCGCGGCGCCGGCGATCATCGAATATTTCAGCACGGGGCTGGCGTTCAACTTCTTCAGCATGACACTCCGTTCCGCCGCGCCTTGGCCCCGGCTCTGGCCCCAATGCAGCTTAGGTAACGCAATACTGCAGTGCAGCATATATTGTTGCACCGCAAAAAGGCAAGTTCAAGGCAAGTTCCGCCGCCACCAAAGGCCGCCGGGCGCTGCGCGAAATGCTCAATTTCGTTGGACGAACAATGAATTAGACCGCCGCCCGCGATACGCTGGCGGGTCAACGCGCAAAGGCGGAAACAGTTCGCTCCGGCTCGGATTTCAGGCCGCGCACGGCTCAAAAGCCGGTGGCAAAGCGCGCCATCACCACGATGATGGCGATCTGCATCGTGCCTTGCACGGCGACCACGCGCACATAGGTGCGCATCCAGCGGCCGAGTTTTTCGCCGTTGGGCGCTGGCTCCGAGATTTCGAAATAGAGTTTGAGATTCATCGGCAGCAGATAGAACAGCCCTTGCACCGTCAGCACGGTGACGATGGCGAGCGCGGCGACCACCCACCAGAATTGCGGATAAGGCAGATCGAGAAAGCCGACGCGCTGCGCCAGGAACCAGCCGGCGGTAGAAGTGATGGCCGACAGCGACGGCATCAGGATCAGCGTGCGCGGAATAATGCCGGCGATCATGGCGCGGCGGGTGTCGAGCGAGACGCGGCGCAAAACAGGTCCGATCACGAAGCCCATGAACAGATCGATGCCGGTCCACAGGCAGCCTGCCATGACATGCACGAAATTGAGAAACCACAGACTGTCGGAGAGGATCGCCGCGGTCATCGCCGCGAAAGCGGCGGCGGCGGCAACGAGATACCAGGGCCGCAGCGGCGAGGCGACGGCGGGAGCGCCGATGATGGTTTCGGTCAACGGATGATTCCTGAAACGGTTTTGCCGCAGAAGACCGCGACGCTAGCCATCGCCGCTGTAAATAACAACACGCGGCGCACGCCGCCGCCAACGTCAATCGGCGGACGGGCTCGCCAAGCGCGGCGAGTCATGGCGCCCTGGCGTCGGATCATTGCCGGCTCGGCGGCGGAAATATTCGAACACGAAAATGCGGATCGCCGATGACAGATTGGCGTAGCGGCGATCGGTGTCGATCTGCTGCAGCAATGACGACAGCGCCGCATTTTTAACCTCGGCGATCTCGCGCAAGCCCTCCCAGAATTCTTTTTCCAGCGACACGCTGGTCTTGTGCCCGCGCAGCACGACTGAGCGTTTGGCGATTGCAGATTTCATGCTGCACCCGGCCGGTGTCTTGCACGCAGGCGGCAGGCCTGCGCTCCCCACCACCATATAACGCGATACCAATGTGAAATGTTGTGGAAAATGGAAATTGAACGTAAAAATTGCAGATGATGCTGCGGGATGGGTCATAAGGAATACCGCCAGCCGGCTGTCAGGCCGGGGCGGTTGATGGGAAATTCGCGGTCTTACCGCGATATTGGCGAGGGTTTTAGCGGGGCTTTACAGGCTTCGGAGCCTGCGCCGATCCGTATTACGGGCGGTACGAGATGCCGTTGATCGCAGGCGTAAACGCGCCGGCGCGGCCGCTGAACTGATAGAGGGCGATCGAAACCAAAGCGATGACGACGACCGCCATGCCGAGGCGCACCCACTGATCGACGATTCTGGCCCGCGATTGCATCTTTCTAGCCCGCGAATGCATTTTTTTGATCCTACTGACGGGAAGCGCGGCGGACCACGACGGCCTGCAAACGCGGTGAATCGGTAGGGTTAAAAGCGGGCCTGGTCGCGGCAATGAAGTGGCGGCAGCAAGGCATTATCGGCGGGGGAACCAGCAGGTTCCGGATCTTGGAGCGGCCGGCGGCGCCATTAAAAAGGCCCGGCGAAAATCGTCTGATTTCCGTCGGGCCCGGTATCGATTGGTTGCGAACGATTACTTCTGCTGCTCGTTCGGCTTGCTGTCGGCGGGCTTCGGGGTGCCCTGCGTCTGCTGTTGCGGCGTCGCCGGGGTTGCCGGTTTCTGGTCGTTGGAACCTGGAGTATTGGTCATAGTAATTCCTTTCAGTATGAAATAAAGAACAAGTTTTAGTACCTCTCTAATGTGGGGACTGCGACATGCTAAACAAGTGCGCTTGTTAGCTTTATTTGCGAATTAGGTGTCCAAGCGGCCCGTTTTGCAGTATTAAAGCGCCCATGATCGAGCACACAGATTTTTCCGTTGTCGTCAAAAACCGCGCGCGGCCGCCGAAGCCGTGGCGCTGGGAAATTTATCGCGCCGGCCGCACCAGTCCGATCGATCATTCGGAGGTCTATTTCGAGTCGATGACCGAAGCCAATCGCGCCGGCAAAGCCGCGCTGCAGCTGATGCTGAGCGAACACCAGAACTGAGTTTCATGCGCCAGGCGTTCGCGCCAAAACGCGGAGGCCGCCGGCATCGGCGGCCTCGCAATTTTTTCAGTCGCAAAAAATTCTAGTAGCCGCGATACGGTTTGCAGCGGCCGTCCTGCACGGTGAAGCCGCGCGGGCATCCGTTCCGCACGCGGCGGTAATAGCGCCCGTCGTCATAACGCCGGTCGTAGCCCTGCTGATAATACGGCTCGATATGCGGGCCATAGCCAGGGCCCGAATAATATTGCGCGGATGCCGCGCCGGCAGCGGTCAACAACACGCCCGCCGCGAGCGTCAGCAATGCGAATTTTTTCAAGATGTCGCCTCCATGGGTTGCTGGAGGGCAAGTTCCGGCGGGCGGGAAAGTTCCTTCGCCGGCGACGATAGCGCCGCTGCTTTGGCCGCGACGGCGCTATTTCAGCTGCGTCGAGATCGAGGAGAACTTGGTATTCAGTTTGGTGCCGAGGCCGTTCACGACGGCGATCACGGCGACCGAAATGCCGGCGGCGATCAGGCCATACTCAATCGCGGTGGCGCCGGATTCGCATTTCCCAAACGCCTTGGCGCACGCGGCCAGCTTTCGCCACATAGCAACTCCTCCCAGCAATCAGTGGTCGCGGGACGGATACTGTCGTCGATTTGTATAAAGAACCCGTAAATCGAAGCTGCTGTTTTCGAGGCAAAAATGGAGCTTTTCCGGTCCCTGAATGGAAAGGCCGCCCACCGCGGCGGCCTCTCGTTCCAGGCCATGCGCCTTGATGGTGCCAGGCGGGCTGCGACTTGCTGAAAACGTGGCTTTTGGGGCGGGACGCCCCCAAACGATTGCGAGTCCGTAGGCGGCAACAAAGCCCATGTTCAGGGCCTCACTAAAATTCGAGGCAATCTCAATGTAGCGGCTGCCGGCCGTTAAGGGTCAAAACAGGCCAGTGTCAGGCCGGCCTACTTCGTCACGTCATCATGGGTCACCAGGGGTCAAATCAGGCCACTATCCGAAAGAGCCAATCTAAGCAGTCTTTCGTTCTTTAAGCAGCGCCGCCCGGAAATGATATTCTTGGGCCGCAGCTTCATAGGCCGATTTTAAATCGGGTTCGGTCGCGGCTGCCGCCTTTGCGTAATATTCTATTTCTTTCCGCAAGCACTGAGCCAGGTCGAGTGTTTCGCTGTATGTGGGCATGCAGGTATAACGCATCAACCGCCCGGTCGTTCATTTTAAATGGAACCACCCCTAGTTTCAAAAGGGACCAGTACCAACGAAAGAGGCCGCCAACCGAGGCGGCCTCTCCGACAGCCACGACTAGACTCAGGGGATGCTCTGAGTTTGCGCAGCCACCTTGGTTTCCTTCTCCTCCTCGCGCAGCACATCCTTCGGAAGCCTGATTTCGGGATGAAGGGCGTGAACGATTCTCGCCGCGTTTTTGGCAAAGAGAGTCTTCGGCTTGTAGCTGTTGTAGCCCACGCATTGATTCAACACGCCGCAGACGGCTGACGGGGTGCCGGCTTTCGGCGGCCCCTTGATGCAAAGGAACTGATTTCCGGCGGCGTCTTTGCACACCAGAGTCAGGACCGTGACGGTTCCGGTGATGACCGCAGTAATAATCGCGGCAGTCGTTCCGCCGTCAGCTTTCGCGGGTTTTGAAGTTGCCGTCGTTGCCCCAATTATGAGTGCAGCGACTGCCAAGCACGTTCCAATTTTCCTCATGTAATTCCCCCAGTAACTGGCCAATTTCCAGCGGGTCCAACGTTCGCGCTATGGGGGAAGTGGTCAACAAGGGTCGCTATGATTGTACCCGCAATTCACAACCTAAGGTGGTCTAAAAATTTGGCGGCCAAGTTTCCGGGTACTGGCCGAATTAGGCCACTCGTAGGATCAAACTAGGCCGCTTTGGCGGTTATTCTCCCCTCATGGTTCGCCGCTACACCTCAATCACGCTGAAGGAATGTCCGCACCAGATGATCCGGCTGGTCTGCTCCCGCTGCGAGCGGAAGGGTCAGTACCGGAAGCAAACCCTGTTGGCGGAATACGGGCCGGACGTGACGATGCCGGACCTGCTGCACCTCATAGCTAAGTGCCCCCGTCACGGCGACCTGTCGAAGCCCTGTGGCGCGCGGTATGGGGATTTGATGTCACGTGGCGGCTGAGTCCGCTACCGGACAGACGCCTATTTGGCGTTATTTTATTATTTCCGAGGGCGAAACTTTGTGAGTGCGCATCGGGTGCGCCATGCCAGAGTATCGGTTCTACACAATCGATAAGAGCGGCCACATCACGCGACCGCCAGAAGGCCACGATTTGCCAAACGATGCGGCTGCAAACGAGAAAGCTAGGCGGCTTCTCGACGATCGCGACATCGAGATTTGGCAGGGTAGTCGCGTGGTCGTCTATCTCGTCCCGGAGCAGAAGGCCGGTTAGTCGGCCTTCCCACCCTTTACTACTGTGAACCGCTTGCGCCGATCCGGCGCGGTTACGATCGGATCAATCGGTTGAGTTGCCAGAGCACCATCAATTTCTAACGGATGAAATCGGCAATCCGCACCTTGAAAAGCACGTTGCATCCGCGATCACGCTTATGAAAATCTCGTCGTCCTACAAAGGATTCAAAAAGCATTTAGACAAGGCACTACCAATTCCAAATTCACAGATGCAGTTGGATTTGGATTAGAGTGATGACAGCGACGAGTAAGTTTGAAACGAAAGAGGCCGCCAACTGAGGCGGCCTTATTTCATACAAATGAAACGCCGAGCCGGTTTGGTCCTTTCTTCCAGACCACTTTGCACGAGCGCCGCAATGTTTCGCCCTTGATCTCCAATTCAAAGAGTTCAGGAATGCCTGCCAAACTGACGACAGTTAAACCAGCACCACCGTCCGAAATGTCCGCAACAGTACACATGATCGGCCCTCGATCATCGGCAACGCAGATGACTGCGGCCTTGCTATTCCCGGACGTCCGGACGTGTTTTCGATTGTTCGTTATCTGCGCCACGTAGACCATTTGATCCTCCAGTCTTCGCGGAGCGCGGGTAATTCAACGACCCCGAAGCGGCCTATCTACGTAGCTTTCTTTGAGCTGATGAGTATCAGCCGGTACGAGTATTCGCGTGCCGCCGATTCATAGGCAGATTTAAGAGCTTTGTCGTTCGTAGCTCTGGCCTTAGCGGCATATTCTGCCTCTTTCGCCACGCAGTAGCCTGCGTCCTCCATGTCATCGTCCCGAGCTAAATAGGTCATGGGTCACCTCATAGGTTGGGTGAATGTCCGTATGCGGGTAACGCGCCCCTACGACTAATAGTTGCTACTTATAATTTCCAAAACCAAAGGTGGTGGACAAGTTCTCAAAATCGTAATTAGGACAGCGCCTTATTCAAATTAGGACACGAGGGCTTTAAATACGGACAGTACCGGGCGACCTATTTAGGCGATGAAAGAGGCCGCCAACTGAGCGGCCTAGAAGTTTGGGTCGTTCATGATTTTATCGGCAAGCCAATTGGCGGATTTGAGTTTGATCCAGTTGAGAGCTTCGTACTGAGTTGCAAAGCCGGTGATAATACCGGGCTTTTTAGAAGCCCAGAAAACATGGACCGACCATCCTTCACCTAACGGCCCCGCTGGTCGTGCTTCAAACGTAGGCTGCGAATCGGAAAGTTCCATGGTCGGAACCTACCTAAACACGGTTGAAAATACTTCAGTTGTACAACCGACTTTATACCCTTTCTGCGATTCCTTGGCGGTTTAGGACACTAACCAAATCAAATTAGGACACAGGGCCTTAAATACGGACAGTACCTAGTTCCGGAAAAGAACATATTGCGAACGGAGAACAAATAGTGTACAGTGCTTCTACCAGTCGATTCCGGCACTGCTGGCCAAGGGCTTCGTTGTCGGGGGGTCGAATCTAAGTCCATATAGGAGCGCGACACATGAGTCAGCCTGCCCTGCGTATCGTCGAAGGATCGTCCATGGATAAGTCGAAAGCCCTGTCTGCGGCGCTCAGCCAGATCGAGCGCCAGTTCGGCAAGGGCTCGGTGATGAAGCTCGGCAAAAACGACAAGTCGATGGATGTCGAGACCATCTCCTCGGGCTCGCTCGGGCTCGA
>Ga0206932_1059_pt1 | contig 24820 bp, 17 predicted proteins | sample Alteio_BWOrgHeat_18_FD_153244 | JGI IMG/M metagenome (GOLD analysis project Ga0206932, IMG submission 153244) | Enriched cells from forest soil in Barre Woods Harvard Forest LTER site, Petersham, Massachusetts, United States -... | ecosystem: Environmental > Terrestrial > Soil > Temperate forest >...
CTGCTGACCGGTTAAAAATGCAATAGCTGCACCTGTGCAAATTATTGCAGGTTTATAACTTAAATGTTCTGAAGATTCTGCTTATCCTGCTGCACCGGACAGTGAATATGGATGGGAAAAACTATTCAGCGAAAGATTATATTTAACTTATCAGCGCAATCATGGTATTGAAGTGCGTGTTGCCCGTTTTCATAATATTTTCGGCCCGCTCGGCACATGGGAAGGTGGCCGCGAAAAAGCACCTGCAGCAGTTTGCAGAAAGGTTGCATTAGTACCTGATGGCGGCGAAATTGAGATTTGGGGCGATGGTAAACAAACACGTTCTTTTCTCATAGTGCATGAATGTGTTGATGGTATAAGAAGGTTGATGGAAAGTGATTTTATGGGCCCTGTAAATATTGGTTCTGAAGAAATGATCTCCATAAATGATTTCGCAAAAATGGTGATAGGTATTTCAGGCAAATCAATATCAATAAAAAATATTAAAGGCCCAACCGGCGTTAGAGGCAGAAATTCTGACAATACCCTAATAAAGGAAAAATTGAGCTGGGCGCCTTCGCAACCGCTTAAAATTGGTGTTGAAGAAACGTATAACTGGATAGTTGATCAAATAGAAAAAAAACAAAAGCTTGAATCAAAAACTTTGTCAGTCGCTTGATGATATAATACCTGTTGCTACTGCACACAAACAAGGAGAGAAATTTGTTTTTTTAAAACAGGGAGATACTGCAACTGCAATTACTCAATTTGCATTTGGTAAATTTTTACCTGGTGAAGAATGTGCAGCGCATTTACATCCAACAATGGAAGAATGTTTTTATTTTATTGATGGTGAAGGGGAATACACTGTAAATGATGTTGTATATATTATTAAGCCAGAATGTTTTTTGAGAATTCCGGCAAACACACTTCATGCTTTAAAAGTAACAGGCAATCAACCTTTGACGTTTGTTTATTTTGGCGCCGCAATTAAATAAGAGTGCATAATTATTTTTTATTCTGAACAAATTGTATAAAGAAGTTTTACATCTTTGTTATTGCTTATGTTCATCATGATATTTTATACTATTTTTACTTTTAGCAAACCAGCCATTTTAGATGAGTTGTAAACAATATACCTTTACACTGAACCTGCGCTTTTTATTTTATTTCATATTAACCATATTAATTGCTTCGCATGTAAACGCACAAGCACCTGTGTTGCAGGTAACAAATAGTTTTACACAACAATCTGTTTTATATAACAGCGATACTTTTCCGCACACTGCATGGAAGCCTGTTTTATATACAGATTCAACATACCAAAAAAGCAACCGCACATGGGTATACCGTAAATTTTTTGAAGAACATTTATTACAGGTACAGCAACCCGGATTTAATATTTTCGGAGACATTTTGTTTGATGAAATTGCAGGCGGTACAAAACGTGCAGTGCCCACAAAATCATTAATCAACCAGGGTGGCTCAGAGAATTCAAAATTCGTTTATACAAATACCCGTGGATATGATGTGAGTGGAAACGTTGGTAATAAATTTTATTTTCAAACAGATTTTTATGAGAACCAGGCGAGCTTTCCAGGTTATGTTGATAGCCTTATAAGAAAGACCGGTGTTATCCCTTATCAAAATAGCTTTAAGAATTTAAAATCCAAAGGTTTTGATTACAGCTATTCATCAGCCAAACTTATTTATACGCCAAACAAATATTTGTTGTTTAATCTTGGTTATGGAACCAATTTTATAGGTGATGGGTACCGCTCTTTATTATTGAGTGATTATAATACGCCTTATCCTTATTTCCGCACTTCAATAAATTTGGGAAGCGTGCAGTATTCTGTAATGTATTCCCAGTATATAACAGATCAGCAATCGCATACATACGCTGAAGGTTATCCAAGAAAATGGGGACAAACATATTTGCTCGATTGGCATGCAACCAAAAATTTTAATATAGGAATTTTTAATGCAGTCATCTCTTCAATTGAAAACACAGATCATCAGAAAGATTTCGGGTTAACACATTTTAGTCCTGTAATTTTTTTACATAGTGGCAACGCGCCTTCTGGCTTAAAGAATAATGATATTTATGGGTTGAATTTAAAGTATACTATTATTCCAACTGTTGATGTATATGCGCAGTTTATGCTGGACAATACAGGCAGTGCAGACTGGGAAAAACGCTATGGTTATCAAATAGGTATTCGTGCAGGAAATTTATTTAAAGTTGACGGGCTAAGTGCGCAGGCTGAGTTTAATACAGTGCGGCCTTACAGTTATGCTTCAGATACTATTACAACAGTATATGCACATAATGGCGAATCACTTGCTCACCCGCTTGGCGCAAATTTTAAAGAAGGAATTTTTGTAGCTGATTATAATTATAAAAGATGGTGGTTTAGATTAGAGGCAATGGCTGCAAGATATGGTGATGATACATCTGCTGCAGAAAATTTCGGTCACGATATTTTTAAGCCTTTATATACACACAGCAATGAAGATAATGTTTCAACTGACCAGGGATTACTTACCAAATTGTATTATGGCGATGCAAAAATTGCTTATATACTTAACCGGAAAACAAACTTAAGAATTGAAACAGGTGCAGTTTACAGGAATGAAAAAAACAAGCTGAATAATTATACTGACATGTATGTTTATATAGGTGTTCGTTTTACTTTCCGTAAGCTTATTTATGATTTTTAAATACAATGTTTTGAAAAAATTTCATTACATACAAACATTTTTTTTAGCTGCATTTTTATTTGCTGCCGGTGTAATGCATGCACAACAGATTCCATTAAACCAGGTTGTGCAAAACAGGTTTAGCGAATTATTGTTAGATGCAGATTCGTCCGTATTTACAGGTTTCAAATCTCAAAATTGGCTTGAGTTTGAAAGATTAAATATTATTCATAAATCGCAATTGCAAGACAGTGTTTTTGGATTGAGTAATTCTTTAAAAAACAGCATCACCAATACAAATTTTATAAGAAGCGTTGGTACAAACAGCGTATTTACACTTGATCCTTACGTTGATGCTGCAATAGGAAAATCCAATGAAAAAAATAATGTGCTTACTGATTTTTCTGCAGGCATAAATATGCAGGCTGAATTCAATCAAAAATTTTCTTTTAATCTCGGTGTTATTACAAGTATTAATCAATATCCCAAATACTTAGACAGTATCGCTTTTTCCAAATACGATCATTTTGATTCATTATCAAACAAGTATATAATTCCCGGAGAAAACGCTGCAAAATTGAATAGCAATAACCGGTTCACTTATACAAATTTCAATTTTAATTTAACCTATGCGCCAAGCAAATATTTTTTAATTGCAGGCGGTTATGGAAAGAATTTTTTAGGTGATGGATACAGGAGTTTATTACTTTCAGATAACAGCAATAATTCTCCTTATGTTCGTTTGCAGGCTAGATTATGGAAGCTTACTTATAATGTTTTGTATAATCGTTACACAAATAATTTCTGGTATGAAGTTGATGGAAACCCGCAGCCAAAATACAGCACCATTCATTATCTCGGCTTTAATACAAAAAAATTTCAAATTGGTTTATTTGATGAAGTAACATGGTTGGCAAAAGATACCAATTTTACAAGAGGCTTCGATCTGCAATATCTCAACCCGCTTATTTTTATCAGGCCATCAGAGTTTGCAGTTGGTTCACCGGATAATGCAATGATCGGGTTCAATCTTAAATATAAAATTTACAAGAATGGGTTTATTTACGGGCAGCTTGCGCTTGACGATTTAAATCTCAAGGTTACAAAAGAACATCATGCACAGTTTTTTGGTAATAAATATGCGCTGCAGTTAGGCATCTGGAATAAAGACCTTTTTAATCTTGCAGGATTATCATGGAGGTTAGAATGGAATGGTGTAAGGCCTTACACGTATGGTCATGGCGTTGGCGGCAACATCAGTTTAAATTATACAAATTATTACCAGCCGCTTACAGATCCCTTTGGTGCAAATTTTAATGAGTTTATTTCTATATTTAATTATACCAATAAACGCTGGTATGCTGTGCTGGAAAATATATACACCATTCGCGGAGAAAATCCAGGTGTTCCATATAATAATGGCGAAGATCTGTGGGGTGGTGAAACCGGCATACCGCAATTTGGAGTTAAAACAATGCAAGGCATTAAAACTAAATATTCGTACAACCAGCTTACAGCAGGTTATCTTATCAATCCTGCAAACAGGTTAGGCATAGAAATTAGTGCCGCATACCGCAGCAGAAAATCTTCTATTGTAAATGAATCTGAATTTTATTTCAGCTTTGGAATAAAAACCAGTTTGTATAATTTGTACCACGATCTTTAATTCCTTACGATCTAAGTAATGCACTTCAGTTTTTCTTACAATAAAAAAAAAGTATTGCAGGCATTGCGCTACCATTTTATTGCACAAAAAGAAATACGCATTTTGTTTATAGTTATTTTATTGTTCGATCTTATTTCAGCAACATTGTATTTTACACATAAAATAAGGCCGGAACCATTTTTATTAGGTGCGGTAATATGGTTTGTTTTTCTTATTGCATTTTGGTTTTTAATGCCTGCAATAGTGTATAAAAAATCAGTTACTTTCCGGGAAAAATTTATTATTTATTTTCAGCCGTTGTATATAGCACTTGAAAATAAATCAGGAAGGGTTGAGTGGGAATGGAAAAGATTTATCAATTACTTTGAAACCCCGGATTTCTTTCATTTATATTTTTCTGCGAAATCTTTTTTTATTGTGCCGAAAGATAATCTTTCAAAAGAAGAGCAGCAGCAAATAAGAAACCTGTTGAATGAGCATGTACAGATAAAAAAATAATTACAGGTCTTTCTCCATTATGTAGTGCGGAATAGTCACTTCTTCAAATTCATTGCCGGTAATTTTATAACCTAATTTTTCATAAAAGCCAACAGCAGTTTTACGTGCATGCATTATTATTTTTCTAAACTTCCTGTCTCTTGCGATATTTTCTGCAAACTGTAACAGTACTTTTCCTATGCCTTTACCTTGCAAACCCGATACAACAGCCATTTGCCTAAGCCGCAATACGCCGGGTTCTGTTTGAGTAAGCAGGCAACAGCCTTCCATCTTATCATCATCAAAGCAGCCAATTAAAATGTCATTTTTTTCTGCTGTTAGTTCATCATTGTTAAAAGATAATCCGAGTGGTTTTCTTAAAAGCATTTGCCTTAAAGCAATCATTTGCGTATATTCTGCTGATCCATGGTCTATTAATTTTACAGCCATAAGGGGTAACTTTTTACTGCGAGAAAATTACATAAAATTGCTTAAAGAAAAGTCATACTTATTGTATAAAAGTATGCAGGAATAAATGTGAAACAAAAATTGCTTAAAAAATTTACTTTTAAGTAAAAATTATATTTTTGCCGCGTAACAAAACTTTTAAAAATGTCAGACATAGCTACAAGAGTTAAAAAGATCATTGTTGATAAATTGGGTGTTGAGGAAGCAGAAGTAACAAATGAAGCCTCATTTACAAATGACCTTGGGGCAGATTCTCTGGATACAGTTGAACTAATTATGGAATTTGAAAAAGAATTTAATATTTCTATTCCAGATGAGCAGGCCGAAACAATTACAACAGTTGGGCAGGCTGTAACTTATCTTGAAGAGCACGCAAAATAATTTTTTAGCCGTAAGCAGATTTAAATCCGCCTGTGGTATTCCACCTCAGGCGGATTTTCGCGTAAACCTTTTTATATGTCAAAATACGACAGGGTTGTTGTAACAGGAATGGGGGCTTTAGCTTCAATTGGCCATAATGTAAACGATTATTGGCAATCTCTTATTAATGGCGTATCCGGTTCTGATTATGTTACAGGCTTTGATGCTTCAAAATTTAAAACCCGGTTTGCCTGCGAAATAAAAAATTTTGACCCGCTAAAATATATAGAGAGAAAAGATGCAAAAAAAATGGATGCTTACGCGCATTATGCCATAGCTGTTTCTGATGAGGCAATGAATGATGCCGGTTTTACCAATGGCAATTATGATCCGGATAGATTTGGGGTTATATTCAGCAGCGGAATCGGAGGTTTTATAAGTTTCCAGGAAGAATGCATCAGTTATGGCCTTAGCGGGAGAATCCCCCGGTTTTCTCCTTTCTTCATCCCAAAAATAATTTGTGATATAGGTGCAGGACATATATCTATGCGGCATAATTTACGCGGACCAAATTTTGCTGTCTTAAGCGCTTGTGCTTCCAGCAATAATGCAATTATAGAGGCTTCATATCATTTACGTTTAAATAAAGCAGATGTAATTATTTGCGGCGGTGCTGAAAAAAGTGTAGGGGAATCCGGGTTAGGTGGCTTTGGTTCAATGAAAGCCTTAAGCGAACGCAATGATGATCCTAAAACCGCAAGCAGGCCGTATGATAAAGACAGGGATGGATTTGTTGTTGGGGATGGCGCCGGGGCATTAATATTAGAGCGTTTAGAGCATGCTTTAAAAAGGAATGCGCACATTTATGCAGAGCTTGCAGGCGGCGGCGCATCAGGCGATGCTTATCATATAACAGCGCCACACCCGGAAGGCTTGGGTGCTAAAAAAGCCATACTCGCTGCACTGGATGATGCAGGTATGGCAGTTTCAGATATTGATTATATTAATACACATGGCACTTCTACTATGCTGGGAGACATAGCAGAAATTAAAGCAATACAGGATATATTCGGCGATCAGGTAAAAAACCTAAATATCAGCTCTACAAAATCAATGACTGGCCATTGCCTTGGCGCAGCGGGTGCAGTAGAAGCAATAGCCTGTATTAAAACTATAAATGAAAGCATTATACCACCAACTATAAACCATTTTACGAACGATCCGGAATTTGATGCAGACATAAATTTGACACTAAACAAAGCACAACACAGAAAAATAAGAGCAGCACTTAGCAATAATTTTGGTTTTGGCGGCCACAATGCATCACTTATTTTTAAAGAATATACAGCATAAACCGCAGGCTTGATACAGCATTGGCTTAAATCTAAACAAACCAGGCAACTGGAAAAACAACTTGAAAACGTACTGGGAATAAAGCCGGGTAATTATTCTTTGTATTATACTGCTTTAAGCCATCGCTCCATTAAAGAAAATGCCGACGAAAATAATGAACGCCTCGAGTACCTGGGAGATGCTGTTCTTAGTACTGTAATTGCTGATTATTTATTTAAGCGCTATCCTTATAAAGGTGAAGGCTTTCTTACAGAGATGAGAAGCAAAATGGTAAACCGCCAGCAGCTTAATGAAATTGCACTTAAAATGGGAATAAAAAAACTAACCATCTATAATAAATTTGATAATTGTCTTAAAGGCAGCCAAATATTTGGTAATACGCTGGAAGCATTAGTCGGAGCTGTATATTTAGATAAAGGATACAAAAAAACGCAGCGATGGATAGTTAGGCAAATTGTTTTACCATATGTATTTGTTGATGACCTTGAGCAAATAGATATTAACCTGAAAAACAGGCTTATAGGCTGGGCGAGCAAAAATGGAAAGAAACTTGAGTTTGAAACTATACAGGAAAAATTAGAGGGCAACCGTCGCATATTTACAATAGCCGTAGTATTGGAAGGAAGTGTTTTATCTCAGGGTAAAGGGTATAATAAAAAAGATGCGAGCCAGGTAGCTGCACAATTGGCAATAGAAAAATTGGGATTGTAATTACTTAATTTAACTCCTTAAAAGTTAGTAACAGGTTTTGAACTGAATTTTGCAAAAATCAAAACCCTATTTCTTATAAATTGATATCAATAAGTATTTCTGTGTTTGATATCCTATAAACATTTTCAAGCATCTCCCTTATGAAAATTAAAAGCACCGCTATTCTTGTTGTATTATTATTCATTGCGTGCTCAAAAGAAAATACCAATAATAAATTACAAACAAGCCTGTTAAGTAACAGCATTAATGCATTAGATACAGCGAAAATTCCTCTTAATGATCTTGGTAGTGGTACATTCAGAGATTCAGTTGGAGGTTTATATCCCGGCGGAGTAAATATACCTCCGGGTACTTATGCTCATGATTTATCAAGAGCCGCAAAAAATATAATTCCACTTGATACATTTGGACATTCATCATTGAATGGTAAAGTTACCTTCATTTCTATCGGCGGCAGCACAGGCGGCCATAATATGAAAGACCTGATAACTAAAACAAGTGGAAATCCTGCCACCAACCCTTATCTTAAAATGTTTACCTGTAACAATGGTACAACTGATGCATCATTAAAAGATATTATTGATACAGCTTCGCCTTACTGGGCGCACATTACTCAGGTTATAAAAGGAGCCAGATCCAGCAACAGGCAAATACAGGTGATTTATCTTGAAACGGATGATACAACAACAAATGTGAAGTGGCCAGACAGACCTGTTACAGGTAAAAACCATATTGAAAGCTGCATGCATGTTTTTAAACGCAAATTTCCTAATATAAAAATAGTATATGTTTTAGGCAGAACACAAACTTTTGGCACTAAGGCAATCTGGAATAAAGAGCCTTGTCCTTACTATTTTAGCTGGTCATGTAAGTGGGCAATACAAGATCAGATTAATGGCGTTAAAGCCATGAATTATACAGGTAAAAATGCGGTAGCACCGATGCTCGCCTGGGGTTTTTACCAGTGGGCAGATAGTCTTCCAAGAAAAACAGACGGCTTTTATTGGCGTGCTTCTGAAACTGCAGACGGATTACATGCCAATGAAGTGGGTCAGGATACATTGTCAGCACGTTTCCAAAACTTTTTGCTTACAGATAAATATGCAAAGATTTGGTACGGGAAAAATGCCGGAATAACTCATTAGTAATTGTATAGAATATAATTAATAACCAGTACGGAATTGCTTATTGTATCTGCTGGCATAACTCTATTAGAATGCCATTGGTAGATTTTGGATGAAGGAAACAAATTATTTTATTATCTGCCCCTTTTTTAGGAACTTCATTTAAAACAATAAATCCTGACTGTTTAAGCCTTGATATTTCATCATAAATATTTTCAACTTCAAAAGCAATATGGTGAATACCTTCTCCTTTTTTCTCAATAAACTTATTAATTGTTCCATTCTCTTTTTCGTCTTGTAATAGTTCAATTTTAGTTTCACCTGTTTTAAAAAATGCTGTTATAATATTTTCTGCGGCTACTAATTCTTTTTTATAAGATGAAGTATTAAGCAGTTTTTCAAAAAGAAGAATGGAAGCTTCAATATCTTTTACCGCTATTCCAATATGATCAATATATTTCATTATGATAATTTACTTTTTTAAGATTAGGTTGTATTAAAGAAACATAAACTTGCTGCGCAAAATCATTAGGGATATTTTTAAAAATGTAAGTTTATCTTTGCAATGTATAATTTAATTTAAAAACATGGACACGCTAACAGAAGGAATAACAGTATCATCGAAGGCCCAATTGAAAGCAATCGAATTAATGAAGCAGGCAGGCATTGAGGACAATTCCTATTTTTTGCGTGTTTCGGTGGTAGGCGGGGGTTGCTCCGGGTTAAGTTATAAACTCGATTTTGATAATGAATTAAAATCTTCTGACCAGGTATTTGAAACAGAAAATTTAAAAATAGTAACTGATATAAAAAGCCTTCTCTATCTTCTTAATACAGAACTTGATTATTCTGACGGGTTAAACGGGAAAGGATTTCTATTTAAAAATCCCAATGCTTCCCGCACATGTGGATGCGGCGAAAGTTTTGCTGTATAATAAACTGATATTTAACTGCAACTAATTTTTAAGATTTAAGCAGCCTTTGTCAAAAGGCTTTTGTCTTATGCTTATATGCAATGAAAATTTTTTTTAACAAATTGTGTAATTATTACACGCTTGCATATATATTTACATGTTTATTAGCTTGTTTAAATTTTAAAATCTGCTTGTATTATGACATCAAACCGATTGCTGAAAGCACTCATTTTGTGCCCTATGCTTCTATTATTAGCATACGCGGCTCAAGCTCAAAAAACCATTACAGGAACCATTACGGACGAAAAAGGAAGCCCCGTTGTTGGAGCCTCTGTAGTAATTAAAGGTGGAAAATCAGGTACTACCACCGATGCATCTGGTGCATTTAAAATTACTGTGCCTTCTGAAACTACCACTTTAGTAGCCACATTTGTAGGCTATACTGCTCAGGATGTGGATGTTTCATCTTCTTCTGCAGTTACTATCAGTTTAAAGCCAGACAACTCAAGTTTAACTGATGTTGTTGTGATTGGCTATGGTACAGCCCAGAAGAAAGATGTTACAGGGTCTGTCGTTTCTTTGAAGGCTAAAAATTTTAATCAAGGGGTAATTAATGCTCCTGACCAGCTATTGCAAAATAAGATACCAGGTGTTGAAGTTACCAATAACAGTGGTATGCCAGGTAGCGCAACTACCATTAAAATTAGAGGTAATAACTCTATTCGTGCGGTTAATAATCCTCTTTACGTAGTTGATGGAGTTCCGCTGGATGGCAGAACTGCGAGACCAAGTGTAAATTTAGGTACCGGCGGTTTTGGTACAACACCGGATGATAACCCATTGCTGTATATCAATCCTTATGATATTGCACAGATAGATGTTTTAAAAGATGCTTCTGCCTCAGCTATTTATGGGTCAAGGGGGGCAAATGGCGTTATAGCTATTACAACCAAAAAATCGACTACTCAAGGCACCAAACTCGAGTTCGGATCACAATTCGGATTTAATGACGGATATATGAAAAGGTTCGAAGTATTGGATGCAGGTCAGTTCAGAGATGGGTTGCATAAGTATACATTAGACACGCTTTCAGTTTCTCTTGATAAAGGCTCTTCTACTGATGCTTTAAAAGAAATTACGCAAAACACAATGTCTCAAACATATGATTTGGCATTAAGTGGCGGAACTGAAGATGCGCACTACCGCGCATCATTCCTTGGGTCAGGTTTAAATGGCTTCATAAAGAATTCTGAGTTGGATAAATATTTAGGAACATTTTCAGGTTCTTATAAATTCCTCGATAGAAAACTAAGCATTGATTTCAGTTTAATTGCCGGTCACGTTAGGGAAAATACGCCATTGGTTTCCAATACAGCAGGTTCTCAGGGTAACTTAATAAGTGCTGCTTTGCAGTGGAATCCAACTTCTCCTTTTTACGATGCCAACGGAGATTATATTGACCTTAAAAACGGAACAATTAATCCTCTTGCTTTCTTAGCAGGTTATTCAGATATAGCTAATACAAATACTTATCTTGGAAATATATCAGCCAGCTATAAAATACTTAAAAATCTTCAATATAAATTTTTATATGCTGTTAACCATTCCACTGGTACCAGAAATACAAATATTGACGGATGGCTACCAGGTATAAGCCCAATCACAGGCGCTGGATTCGGTGTAGTTTCCAATGCTATTTTAACCTCTCAGGATTTTCAGCATACTTTATCATATAACGGTAATATATCAAGCAATATAAAGCTTGATGCGGTGGCAGGGTATGAATACTGGAAGACAAATTATCAAAACTCAAATTTCTCTGCATTGGGATTTAACTTTAATCTTGACCAGAATAACCTTGTTCCGATTAATTATACAGAAGTTTTGCAAAATGGAAAAACTCAAAATCTTCCGGGAATTTTTGTTGAACCAACAACTGAATTACAATCAATTTTCGGAAGGGTGAATTTTAATCTTTTCGACCGCTTCTTTGTAACAGCTACTCTTCGCGCTGATGGATCAAGCAAGTTTGGAGCAAATAACAAATACGGGTACTTTCCTTCTGTAGGTGGAAAATGGTTAATTACAAATGAAAATTTCCTGAAAAATAGCGCAATATTTTCTTCATTGGCACTCAGGGCTTCATGGGGTATAACCGGTAACCAGGAATTCCCTGCAGGTGCATCACAAGAGCAGTTTTCTTTCTCAGCTTATAATACAGCAGGACAGGTTAATGTAGCCAACCCGGATTTAAAATGGGAACAAACAAAGTCCTATAATTTCGGAGTAGACTATAGTCTCTTTAACAGCAGGCTTAACGGTAGTATAGATTATTATGATAAAAATACCAGTGATGTTCTTTTCCAAAGCACAGCCATTCAACCAGCTCCGGCATCAATTTATTATATAAACCTGCCGGCTAATTTGATTAATAAAGGGTTTGAGTTTTCAATTGGTGCTACCATCGTAAATAATAAAAATTTTACATGGGATTTAGGATTTAATATTGCTAATAACTCAAATAAACTAACGAACTTTTATGCACCCGGATCACATACCCCGTTGCAGATCTTAACCGGTGAAATCAGTGGACAAGGTGTATCGGGAACTCTGTCTCAGATTATTACAAACGATCAGCCCGTTAACGAATTTTATCTGAAACCATTTGGTGGATTTGATAAAAATGGTAACCAGGTTGGGCTCGATTCACAGGCTTTGACAACCGAAAACCCTGTTTTTGCAGGTGATCCGAATCCGCATACTATTTACGGCGTTAACACTACTTTGACGTTTAAGAAACTTTCATTGATTGTTAATGCAGGCGGAGCAGGTGGTTTTGTTATTTACAATAACTCCGCAACTTCTGTAACCAACTTATCAGGAATTGCTCAAGGCAGAAATGTTGATCAGGCCGCATATAATTCAGATGAACGTCCAACCAGCAGTGTTGGTGCTTCAACCAGGTTTTTGGAAAGCGGCGATTACTTTAAATTAAGGAATGCAACATTGAGATATGATTTTGGTAATGTAGGCAGCTATATTAAAGGGTTGAATGTTTTTGTTTCAGGAACAAACTTATTTGTTATTACTAAATTCACTGGTTTTGATCCTGAAGTGAGCATAGATAAAAGCCATAATAGCTATCCTTCAAGATCAATTGAATATATTCCTTACCCAACACCAAGAATAATTACGTTCGGATTTAATTTTTCTTTGTAATAGCAAACTTTAAAACATTAGTATATTATGACACAAAATAAAGCGATTGCCATTTTCTCTTTGGTTGCAACAATAATTTGCAGCTGTACCAAGTTAGATGAGAATCTGGGTAACAATTTTACAAATCAACAAACCGCAGCAGGCTTAGGTGCTGGTGGTACGGGCTTGATTTTACAAGGGGCCTATACTGACTTAGCGTCACCATTCAATAACCAGGACAGAGTGTTTTCACTTGAAGAAAATTCTACTGACGAATCTTTAGTTCCGACAAGAGGTGGTGACTGGGATGATAATGGTGTTTGGCGTGTAGTTCACAATCATACATGGAACGCGGATCATGACCAGCTTTTGCAAACATTTAATTTGCTTAATAAATTAAATTTTGACGCAACCAATGTGCTTGCATTTAATCCAAGCGCGGAACAAGCCGCTGAAGCAAGATTCTTAAGAGCATATTCTTTATATTATTTGTTGGACTTATTTGGCCAATACCCATTCAGAAACCCAGGCGATAACCTGTTGAATGCTCCAAAAGTATACTCAGGGGATAGTGCTGTTAGTTTTATTATAAGTGAATTAAACACAATATTGCCCGATCTTGATCCGAAGAATGATATGACAAAAGCAAACGCGAATGCAGCGAAAGTATTATTGATGAGATGCTATTTAAACCGCGGTGCTTTTTTAAATCGTCAAAGCCCAACTTTTGATGCTGGAGATATGCAACAGGTAATTACATTAGGTAATGAAATTATAAATAGCGGCGACTATTCCTTAATGCCAGAATACTTCGACAATTTTACTGCCGGTGTACATTCAACGGAAGGCATATTTGCTTATCCGAACAGTTCTGGTGTTAGTGCAAATAATAGCGGTATAGATGCGCGTTGGATGATGACATTGCACTATAATTCTTATAAAGCACAAGCTCCAAATGCGGGCTGGAATGGTTTTTCAACAATGAGCGATTTTTACAAAACATTTGGCGCAACAACCCCGGCTACTTTAACCCAGGCAGATTCTGTTTTGGATGGCCGTATTGGTATCAGGTCCAATAAAAATAGTACTCCCTATTCAGGTATTAGGCCTGGTATGTTGATCGGTCAGCAATATAATGCTGATGGAACTCCTGAAAAGGATAGAAAGGGCGCTCCGCTTGCATTTGACCCAAACATTGCGAGTACTATGATTGAACAAGGTTCAAATCTTGAAGTTACCGGGATAAGAGTTGTAAAATATGTTCCTGATTTTACAGATCACGGGGGTGCATACTATTCAGCTAATTCAGGTAACTGGCTTATGCTTATGAGGTATCCTGAAGTTATATTAATGGTTGCTGAAGCAAAAATGAGAACAGGTGACAATGCCGGAGCTTTGACATTGATTAATACGCTTAGAACTGCAAGACATGCTCCTACATTAGGTTCTATAACTTTAGTTAACACAGGCAATGTTGACGATCCACATACTTTATTAGCAGAAACAGGGAGAGAACTATATTGGGAGTCTTTGAGAAGAACCAACCTGGTACGCTTTGGTGTATTCAATGTTTTATGGCAATATAAACCATCTGATGATCCGAAATATTTGGTATACCCGGTTCCAAATCAGTCATTGGCAGCCAATCCAAATCTTAAACAAAATCCTGGATATTAAAATCTAATTTGTTAAGCTTATAAAAAAGGTCATTTATTTGAATGGCCTTTTTTTATTTTGTATTAATTGATATGCGTTTTATACTGCTATATGTTTTGATCAGTGCTTTCCTACTTTCATGTCATTCCAAACAAACAACACTTTTTTCCTTAGAGAAGAACACAGGTATTGATTTTAATAATAAAGTGGTTGATGGGCAACTGGAGAACGGTTTCACTTATCGCAATTATTATAATGGCGGCGGCGTTGCCACAGGCGATTTAAACAATGATGGCTTGCCCGATATTTTTTTTACTTCGAACATGGGCGAGAACAAACTCTATCTTAATAAAGGAGATTTTAAGTTTAAAGATATTACAGCAATATCAGGAATTAAGCAGGATAGCATGTGGAGCACCGGCGTTTTAATGGTTGATATTAATCATGATGGCTGGCTTGATATTTATGTTTGTAATGCGGGGCACATGAAAGATCACAACCGGAGAAACAAACTTTATATCAACAATCATAACCTCACATTTACCGAAGAATCTGCAAAATATGGATTGGATATTTCTGCATATACGACGCAGGTTGCTTTCTTTGATTATGATCATGATGGCGATCTCGATTGCTTTATGATTGATAACAGCCCGATGCCCATAAACGATCTCGGCTATGTAAATCGTCGCGACTTACCTGATAAAGATTGGCCCATTGCTGATTTTTTGAAAGGTGGCGGCGATCATTTATACAGGAACGATAACGGTCATTTTACTGAAGTAACAAAGCAAGCTGGCATACATGGTGGATTAATAAGTTTTGGATTGGGTATTTCTATCGGAGATATAAATAACGACGGCTGGCCTGACATTTATGTTTCCAACGATTCTTATGAAAGGGATTATTGTTACATCAATCAGAAAGATGGAACCTTTAAAGATGATTTTGAAAATTGTTTTTCTCATACGAGTCTTTCTTCAATGGGCTCTGATATGGCTGATATAAATAATGATGGTTATTCTGAGATCTTTACAACTGATATGTTACCCAATGATGACTATCGTTTAAAAACGTTAGGCTCATTTGAAAATGTTGATCTTTTTCGCAAGAAGGTGAACCAGGATTTTTACTATCAGTACATGAAAAATTGTTTGCAGTTAAATAACAAGAACGGAACCTTTTCCGACGTTGCAAATCTCTGCGGTGTTTCAGCAACAGACTGGAGCTGGGGCGCGTTAATGTTTGACGCAGACAATGATGGCTTAAACGATATTTATGTATGCAATGGTGTAAATCGGGATGTAACCAATCTTGACTTTGTTGATTTTTTTGCTAATGAAGAAGTGCAAAAACTTGTCTTATCCAACAATCAAAAAAATGTTGATGAAGTATTGAAACATCTTCCGCAAAATGCTTTGATAAATAAAGCTTTTAAAAATAAAGGCAATCTAATGTTTGAAGATGTTGGTAAAAGCTGGGGTTTTACGCAACCATCATTTTCAAATGGAGCAGCTTACGCAGATTTAGATAATGATGGCGATCTTGATCTCATCATCAACAACGAAAACGGCCCTGCATTTATTTATAAGAACAATGCAAGGCAGATGAACAAGAATCATTACGTTGCTGTAAAACTTAAAGGCGAAAAGGAAAACACATTTGCAATTGGAAGCGTAGTTAAGCTATATGCAAACAATCAAATTTTTAGTCGTGAAATTATGCCGGGTCGGGGCTTTCAATCATCAGTGGATTATAAACAAATCATTGGCTTGGGCAATTTCGCTCAAATAGATTCAATGATTGTCGTTTGGCCAAATCTTTCTTATTCAAAATTTATTCATCCTTCAATTGATACAGCATACTTAATTCAACAACCTGATTCAGTAAATATCTATAATGAACCAAAGCTGTCAACAACTGTTTTAATTGATTCAGTAAAATCAAATTTTGAAAAACATGTTGAAGATAATTATGTAGATTTTTATTACGAACGCAATGTGCCCGAAATGCTTTCGCGTGAAGGTCCCAAAGCTGCAACTGGTGATGTAAACGGCGATGGTTTAGCCGATGTTTATATTGGCGGAACACAAGATCATCCCGGGCAAATTTATTTGCAAACAAAGAATGGCGATTTTATACAAAAAGATGAACCTGCATTCAACCAATTTACAGATTTTGAAGACGAAGCTGTTTTATTATTTGACGCAGATGGTGATGGCGATCTTGATTTGTTTGTTGGCCCCGGCGGCAATAACAACCCGCCATACAGCAGGCAAATGCAGATAAGATTTTTTAAGAATGATGGTAAAGGAAATTTTACTTTGGATGCATCTGCTTTTCCAAATAACGGAGTTGATTTAGCTGTTGCCACTGCATACGATTTTGATCATGATGGTGATCTTGACTTGTTTGTTGGCGGAAGAAATGAACCGCGTAATTATGGTGTTAATCCGCGCAGCTATATTTTTCAGAATGATGGTAAAGGCCATTTCACGGATGTTACAAAAACGGTAGCGCCTGAAATTGAAAACATCGGAATGATTACCGGTGCTGTATGGGCAGATGTTACAGCCAACAGCGATAAAGAATTAATTATTTGCGGCGAATGGATGACACCCAGAATTTTTCAATATAGCAGCAATCAATTCAAAGAAGTAAAAACGAATCTTTCTGATATGTTTGGATGGTGGCGAAGTATAAATGTTGCAGATGTAAATGGTGACGGTAAGCAGGATTTGATATTAGGAAATATTGGTGAAAATTTTTATCTGAATCCAAACAAACAGAACCCTGTAAAACTTTGGGTGAATGATTTCAATCAAAACGGAAACACAGATAAAATTCTTACACGCACAGTTGATGGAAAAGATGTTCCTGTTTTTCTAAAACATGATATGCAGGATGAAGTGCCGTCAATAAAAAAACAAAACCTGCAACATGCAGACTACGCAAAAAAAACTATACAGGATTTGTTTTCTCCTGATCTTTTAAGTAAAAGCCTGATAAAACAATTTAATTATCCAAGTTCATGTGTGGCGATTAATAATGGTAATGGGAATTTTACGGTTGACAAATTGCCTGTGTTTGCGCAGGTATCATCCATTAATGCAATTAATTGTACTGATATAAATAATGATGGTAAAATTGATCTGGTAATTGGTGGCAATGAAGATAATTTCTTTCCGCAGTTTGGAAGATTAGATGCAAGCTTTGGAAGCGTTTTAATGAATGATGGAAAAGGAAATTTCACATGCATGGATTGTACAAAATCAGGACTTGCTGTTCGTGGTGAAATAAAAGATATTAAAGAAATTAATGCTGATAAAAAACGGTATTTATTATTTCTTCGTAATAATGATTTCCCTGTTTTATATTCAATTCATAATAATTAAAAATTAAGACAGGCTTATAGCAGCATGTTTGAATTTATGATGAAGTATAAAAAATATGAGCTTTATATTTTATTGAGCTTTGTATTATGTGCTGCATGTTCGTCACAAAAAACACCTCCTGCATTTGAAGTACTCAATGCAAAACAAACAGGCTTAAATTTTATTAATAAGCTTACACCTACAAATGATTTCAATGTTTTTCACTACATGTATTTCTACAATGGTGCGGGTGTTGCAGCTGGTGATTTTAATAATGATGGATTGATTGATTTATTCTTCGCATCCAACCAGGGGCAGAATAAATTATATCTCAATACAGGCAATATGCATTTTAAAGATGCAACTGCCGAAGCACATATTCCAAATGATGGCGGATGGAGCACAGGTGTTTCTGTTGTTGATATAAATAATGACGGCTTGCTTGATCTGTATGTTTGTCGTGTTGGTAAGTATGAAGTTTTAAATAGTCACAACGAATTTTTAATCTGCAAAGGCATTGATAAAAATGGTGTACCTCAATATGAAGATGAAGCAAAACAATTAGGCATTGATTTTTCCGGCTTCAGCACGCAAGCTGCATTTTTTGATTATGATGGTGATGGTGATTTGGATATGTATTTGTTGAATCATTCAATTCATCAGAACGGAACATTTGGCCCAAGGAATATATTGATCAATACACCGAGTGATGTTTCAGGAGATCATTTTTTCAGAAATGATAACGGGCATTTTACTGATGTTACAAAACAGGCTGGCATCAACAGTTCTATTCTTGGTTACGGGCTTGGGCTTTCTGTTGCAGACATCAACATGGATGGCTGGCCTGATGTGTATGTTGGCAATGATTTTCATGAGAAAGATTATTTGTACATCAACAATCATGATGGCACTTTTAAAGAAGAGGATTCATCCTGCTTTATGCACACCAGCCAATACACAATGGGTGTTGATGTGGCAGATATTAATAATGATGCATTACCTGAAATTATAAGTATGGATATGTTGCCTTCAGACCCCTATATTTTAAAGCGGTCATTGGGTGAAGATGAAAATGATCTTTTTAAACAGAAGATTAAATACGGGTACAGTTATCAATATACGCGAAACAATCTTCAATACAATCGTGGCAATGGCGCATTTAGCGAAGTTGGATTGTATTCGGGAATTGCAGCAACAGATTGGAGCTGGTCTCCATTATGGATAGATTTTGACAATGATGGTTTGAAGGATTTATTTATTTCAAACGGAATTCCAAAGCGCCTGAATGATATTGATTACGTTAATTACGTTTCAAACGACCAGGTGCAAATGGACATACGGCTGAATAATCTTGAATCAAAAGATATGTCATTGATTGATAAATTTCCGGAGATAAAAATCCCAAATAAGTTTTATAAGAATGATGGCTCGCTTTCATTTACTGATATTGCATCATCTGTAAAAAATGATCAATCAACTTTTTCTAATGGCGCTGTTGCAGCCGATTTTGATGGTGATGGCGATTTGGATATTGTTGTGAATAATATTGATGATGAAGCAATGATCTATGAAAATAAATCGAATGATAATAAGCAAAAAGACTTTATTGAGTTTAAGTTAAAGGGAGCGCCTTATAACGTAAATGCTATCGGTTCAAAACTAATTGTGTTCACAAAAAATAATATAAGAACGTACGAAAAATTTCCTCTGCATGGTTTTTTATCAAGTGCAGAAGTTCCATTGCATATTGGCTTAAAAAGTGCGAATGTTGATTCAATAATATTGATCTGGCCTGATAATGCTTATCAAAAAATAAACTGGGAGAACGACACAGGAAAAATTGTTACCGTAAATTATACCACTGGTCTTCCCAAATTTAATTATGATGAGTTAAAACAGTATAACACCAATCCTTCAAGGCCTGTTGAAGATATAACAAAGCAGGTTGGTCTTAATTATATGCATAATGAAAATGAGTTTCCTGAGTTTGACCGTGAGCCATTAATTCCGCACATGAATTCAACTGAAGGTCCGGCACTTGCCATTGCAGATATAAATCATGATGGGTTGGAAGATGTTTTTATCGGTGCATCCAAGCTTGGAAAACCTGCGGTATTCAATCAAACATTATCAGGAAAATTTGTAAAGATCAATGTGCCTTCTTTAGATAAAGACAGCATGTATGAAGATGTGGATGCCTGTTGGGCCGATGTAAACAAGGACAATAATCCTGACTTAATTATTGCAAGCGGCGGCAATGAATATTACGGCACTGATTCTAATTTATTGCCGCGTGTTTATTTAAATGATGGCAAAGGAAATTTTGTGCGTAAATATGATGCTTTCTCCAATATTTATTCAACGCAGTCATGTGTTGTTCCTTATGATTTTAATGGTGATGGTCATATTGATTTATTTATTGGCAGCCGGGTTGTTCCTTTTCATTATGGTGATATTCCGCAATCTTATTTATTAATGAATGATGGAACAGGTAAGTTTAAAGATGTAGCCAATCAATATGCAAAAGACTTATCGAATGTTGGGATGGTTACCAATGCAGTTTGGTATGATATAGATAAAGATGGTGATAAAGATTTGATTATATCACTTGAATGGGATGGTATTATTGCCTTCATAAATGATCACGGGCATTTCACAAAAAAATATTTAACTGATAAAAAAGGCTGGTGGAATTTTGTAATGCCTTATGATATAGATAACGATGGTGATATAGATTTAATTGCAGGAAATTTAGGATTGAACAGCCGTTTAAAAGCAAGCGATACGCAACCTGTGCGTTTGTACATCAACGATTTTGATGATAACGGTAACAAAGAACAAATACTTACTTATTATCTCAATGGCAAAGAAATTCCCTTTGCAAATAAGGATGAGTTGCAAAAGCAAATGCCATCACTAAAAAAGAAATACTTGTATGCAGGTGACTTTGCGAAAGCTTCTTTAACGGATATTTTTACTGAGGGAAAATTGAAATCGTCAACCACATTAACTGCCAACTGGTTTTATAATACCATTTTTATAAATGATGGAAAAATGAATTTCAAGGCAGTTCCAATGCCTATGCAGGCGCAGCTTTCGCCATATAAAACTGCAACAGTTGTTGATGCCAATAACGATAATCTCCCTGATATATTATTAGATGGAAATTTTTATGATAACAACATACAAATGGGAAGATATGATGCTGATTACGGAACCATCTTATTGAATAAAGGCAATGATAATTTTGTTGCGACAACTTTAAATGGTTTAACTATAAAAGGGCAGGTGCGTTCAATAAGACCGATAAAACTGGCTAACAATACGCAGGCATTTGTATTAGCAAGAAATAATGATAGCACATTGGTAATTGAATTTAAAGATTCGCTGAAACATTAACCCGTTATTACTTCTTTTCATTGTAAAATCACTTCAGCAGGTTTTTTATTTCATTCAATCTCATCAATGCTTCAACAGGAGTTAAACGATTGATATCAATAGTTGAAAGCAATTCTCTTATCGATGAAAATGTTGCAGAGTGTTCATCAAAAATAGAAAGCTGCAATTGCGGCGCTGCAATTTTTTGTATGTTGGCTTGATGACTGCCATCTTGTTTTGCTTCAAGTTGTTTCAAAACATCATTGGCACGATCAATTAATTGAGGTGGCATACCAGCCATCTTTGCTACATGAATGCCAAAACTATGTATGCTTCCACCAGGCGCAAGCTTGCGTAAAAAAATAATCTTATTACCCACTTCTTTATTGGTTACATGAAAATTTTTTATACGCTGAAATTTGTTTTCAAGTTCGTTTAATTCATGGTAATGCGTGGCAAATAAAGTTTTCGGAGTGCATGAGGAATTATGTAAAAACTCGGCAATACTCCATGCAATTGAAATACCATCATAAGTAGAAGTGCCGCGACCAATTTCATCCAGCAAAATCAAACTGCGCTGTGAAATATTATTGATGATGCTTGCTGTTTCATTCATCTCCACCATAAACGTGCTTTCTCCGCCGCTTAAATTATCACTCGCACCAACACGTGTAAATATTTTATCTGTTAAAGGAATACGTGCTTCATCAGCCGGAACAAAACTACCCATATGTGCAAGCAAAGTGATCAATGCAGTTTGACGGAGCAATGCGCTTTTACCGCTCATGTTAGGGCCGGTAAGAATGATGATTTGTTGAGAAGAAGGGTCAAGCAAAATATCATTGGATATATATTGTTCACCCGCAGGTAGATTGCGTTCAATAACCGGATGACGGCTTGCTTTTAATTCTAACTCACAACCTTCATGCAATTGTGGTTTTTTATAATTATACTGAATAGCATTTTGTGCAAAGCAACATAAGCAATCAAGTATAGCAAGCACACTTCCGTTATTTTGAATGGGCGCAATAAAATCCTGCAATTCGGTTAAAAGCTTATCATACAACTCCGCTTCAAGCTGTAAAATTTTATCTTCTGCACCTGTAATTTTTTCTTCGTATTCTTTTAATTCAGCCGTTATATAACGTTCCGCATTGGCAAGCGTTTGCTTTCGCATCCATGCAGCAGGCACTTTTGCTTTGTGTGAATTGGTTACTTCTAAATAATAACCAAACACATTATTAAAACCAATTTTTAAAGTAGTAATGCCGGTTTGTTCAGCTTCTCTTTGCTGAATATTTATAAGGAATTGTTTGCCGCCGCTTGCAATCTCCCGCAACTCATCCAAATCTTTGTTGACACCTTTTTTTATAACGCCGCCTTTATTTATGGCAACAGGTGGCGCGTCTGTTATTTCATTAAAAATTTTTTCTGAAATATAATTGCATGGGTTGAGCGTGGCTGCTAATCTCTTTAAATATTCATTGGTTGATGATGCGCAGGATTTTTTTATTTGCACTGTATATTGCAAACCTTTCGCAAGATGCACTACATCTCTCGGGTTAATTTTTTTTGAAGGAATTTTACTCACTAATCTTTCAACATCGCCGCATTGTTTTATTAGTTGATGCAATTGTTTGCGCAGGTCTGTTTGCAGAATTAAATATTCAACAGCATTCAATCTTTCATTGATCTTATTTAAATCTTTTAATGGCAATAACAACCAACGTTTTAATAAACGTGCACCCATCGGGCTTAACGTGTTATCCAAAACTTTTAATAAACTGTTTTGCTGTTCGCCTGAGTTTAATAATTCTAGATTGCGGATAGTGAAGCGATCCATCCATAAATAATCTTCTTTCTCTAAGCGCTGAATATTTGTGATATGCTGAAGATTGGGATGCTCGGTTTCTTTTAAATAATGAAGAACAGAACCTGCTGCAATTATTCCGCAATGCAGGTTTTCAATTCCAAAACCTTTTAATGAATGCGTTTGAAAATGCTTCAGCAGATTTTCTGTGGCGAAGGCCTCATCAAAGATCCATGCATCAAGCGTGTAGGTATAAAATTTGGTTCCGAATTTCTCTTTAAATATTTTTTGATTGCTGCGCTGATAAATTACCTCAGCTGGTTTTAGCGTTTGTAATAATTTATCAGCATATTCCTGGTTGCCTTCAGCCACAAAAAATTCACCTGTTGATATGTCAAGAAAAGCCAAACCAAAAACATCAGCATTTGTAAAATGAATGCCTGCTAAAAAATTATTGCTGTTTAATTCAAGCAGCTTATCATTGGTAGCAATACCCGGTGTTACCAGTTCTGTTACGCCACGCTTAACAATTCCTTTTGCAAGCTTAGGGTCTTCCAACTGATCGCAAATTGCAACGCGGTAACCTGCTTTCACCAGCTTGTGTAAATAAGTATCTAATGCATGATGCGGAAAACCGGCAAGTTCACTCGCAGTTGCCGAGCCATTGTTTCTTTTGGTTAATGTAATGCCCAAAACCTGCGAAGTAGTTATAGCATCGCTGCCGAAAGTTTCATAAAAATCGCCCACGCGGAATAGCAAAATGGCATCAGGATATTTTTGCTTGATAGCCTTATGCTGTTGCATTAAAGGAGTATCGTCAGATGCTTTCGCCATTAAAGCAAATATAGTTTTACGAATGAATGTTTCTTTAATGAAGGAATCAATTGGGGATAAATGCAAAGCAATATTGAAGAAATAACATCAGCGAACGTTTAAACACATTCACGAATAAAATTAATCTGTTCACCAATTCCCGGATTTAAATAAGTAATCATCAGCGTAATTTTATTATCACTAACAATATAACCAACTAATATGTTATTGTAAATATTAAACGTGCTAAAACTAACTGCTTAAAATCATTTCATAACTCAAATAAAATTAACCGTGTTATTAATCAATCGTTGATAAAAAAATTTTCTGCGCAATTGATCTTTTTAACACCGCTGTTATAACCGAAGCCGAATTTTTCTTTCTTAAAGTTATGATGTAAAAACTTTCTTCATTAATATATGCTATATGAAATGTCTTTCAAATTTTACGTTAAACCAGAAGATTTGCTCAGGTAAAGGGCATCGCTGGTGCAGTCATAAAGCTTATGAATGGTATGAAAATAATGGCTGGATCACAGGCTGCAACTACATACCGGCAACTGCTATTAATCAACTGGAAATGTGGCAACCTGAAACTTTTGACATTGAATGTATTGATAAAGAGTTAAGCTGGGCTCAAGACCTCGGCTTTAATACCATTCGTGTTTTTCTGCATCATTTATTATGGGAAGAAGATAATGTTGGTTTTATTAACCGCATAGACCAATTTCTTGCAGTGGCAAATAAATACAATATTAAAACGATGTTCGTTTTATTTGATGCTGTATGGAATCCTTATCCTAAGCCAGGCAAACAACCTGAACCAAAAACGAACGT
>Ga0206932_1060_pt1 | contig 24577 bp, 29 predicted proteins | sample Alteio_BWOrgHeat_18_FD_153244 | JGI IMG/M metagenome (GOLD analysis project Ga0206932, IMG submission 153244) | Enriched cells from forest soil in Barre Woods Harvard Forest LTER site, Petersham, Massachusetts, United States -... | ecosystem: Environmental > Terrestrial > Soil > Temperate forest >...
CAACCATGTATACATCATTATGGAAAAGAACGGAATAAAAGCCGCCGATATGAAAGAAAGCCTGCAAATGACCTCCATGATGGATTTTAAAACCGGCAGACGGTATTTGCATAATTTGGATAAGATTATTGTGGCGTCGGTGCAAGCCCCACTCAACCCTCCCCGGTAGGGAGGGCTTGAATAAGGGTATTTTAAAAACTAAAAATAAAAAGTCTCCCCTACCGGGGGAGATTTAGAGGGAGCTTATGAAACGATCGTTCGTCATATTTTATGCGCTGATTACCTATGCCGTTGCCGAATTAATTTGGTGGGGATATATGCTCGTGAGGCTGCAGCCCAACCGTATCGGCATGATCATGGGCGAGGGTTTGGTGTTTGTGGTTGTACTGTCGGTTGGTGCTTATAACCTGCATAAATCAGTTAACCGTGAGCGGAAATTGCAGGAGCAGAAAAAGAATTTTTTACTCTCGGTTACGCACGAGCTGAAATCGCCGCTGGCATCCATCAAATTATTGCTGCAAACTATTCAGAAACGCGATTTGACCAAAGCGCAAATACTTGATTTTATTGATAAATCATTACTGGATATTGAACGCCTGGACGATATGGTGGAGAATATGCTGCTGGCATCAAAAATTGATAACCGGTCGTACACGTTCCCCAAAGCAAAATTTAATTTATCGGTATTGGTTGACAGCATTGTGAACCGGCTGCAGCTAACCAAATGTGATGGTAACCAGCAGATCATCAATGCCGAAATTGAATCGAAAATTGAGATAACCGGTGATAAATTCGCGCTTACATCGGTGGTTACTAACCTCATCGAGAACGCAGTAAAATATTCTAAACCCTGCGAGGCTGTTGAGGTTAAACTATTCTCAAAGGCAGACAAGGTGCATTTACAGGTTGCCGATCATGGTATTGGCATAGCCGATGAAGAAAAAAGCCGTATTTTCGACAAGTTTTACCGGGTTGGCAGTGAAGATACGCGTAATACAAAAGGTACCGGCCTGGGCTTATACATTGTAAAACAAGTATTGGATAAGCATGAGGCAAGCATCAGGGTCAAAGACAACCGCCCTGCAGGAAGTATATTTGAGGTTGTATTTTAAAAACACGAATTTCACGAATTATAGCGAATTTCAATTCGTGTAATTCGGTACAATTCGTAAAAATTAGTGTTTATTATGCCAAGCAGAAAAAGAATTTTATTAGCCGAAGATGAAGAACATCTTTTAGAAGCGATCAAGCTTAACCTTGAGATGGAAGGTTATAAAGTATCAACAGCCAATAACGGTAAAAAGGCCCTGCAAATATTTAAAGAGGAGCGTTTTAACCTGGTTATACTGGATGTGATGATGCCCGAAATTGACGGTTTTGTAGTAGCTGAAACTATCCGGTTAGAGAACTCGGAAGTGCCCATCATGTTCCTTACCGCTAAAAATACCAACGAAGATAAAATAGCGGGCCTAAAAAAAGGCGCGGACGATTACCTGACCAAACCCTTTAACCTGGAAGAGTTGATATTACGGGTTAACAACCTGGTAAAACGCAGCCTTAAAGGCGATGAACTGAAAGAGTTTAACAGCTATAAAATTGGCGATAAAACCATTCACTTTAACTCGTTCGAACTGGTTAACGGCGATGGTTCTGTAACCCCGCTTACCAAAAAAGAAACGATGCTGCTAAAGCTGTTGATTGAGCGCCGGAATGATGCCGTATCGCGCGAGCAAATACTGGAAACTGTATGGAACTATGATGTATACCCGTCAACCCGTACGATTGATAATTTTATCCTCACCTTCCGTAAGTATTTTGAACCCGACCCTAAAAACCCGGTTTATTTTCATTCCATACGTGGTGTTGGCTATAAATTTACCGATCAGCATTAATTAATGTTTACTAACCGGGCACGAATATTAGTTACAGGCGCTTTTGTTATTATGCTGGCAGTGGCCGTTCATCTGCGTGTTTATCAGGTAGCTGCTGTAATTGTAATGTTCATCGGCTTGTTGATATGGGGTTATTTTAAAGAAGGCACTATAATACTGGCCGCGAAGGCTTTTCACCATAAAGATTATGGCAAAGCTGAAGGGTTATTGCGGCAGATAAGTAACCCCAACTGGCTAAGCAAAAAGCGGCGTGGGTTTTATGAGTTTATATTTGGCGGTATATGCCTGCAAAAGCAGGATTTTGATGAAGCAGGAAAGCATTATGAAATAGCGGCACAGTACCCGTTACGCTCGGCAAACGACCATGTTGCCGCGCTGGTGCATGTGGCCAATATCAGCATAAGGCACGGCAATTATGATAAGGCCAAAGCGTATTTGGCCCTGGCTGATAAGCACGACGAAAAAATAACAGCCAAAATGAAGGAGGTAATAAAACGCCTTCATGAGGAACTGGATAAAAAATAATAAAAGGGGATGCGCGTGAGGCTTTACCCATATGCTTCGAGAGCCTCAGCATGACACCCGATTAAATTTATATGAGAGATTCACTATTAATAAAAGCCGCATTTTCTGAAAAAACTGCGCGTCCGCCCGTATGGATGATGCGCCAGGCAGGCAGGTTCATGCCCGAATATTGGGAGATTAAAAACAAATATTCTTTCCTGGAAATGTGCAAAACCCCCGAACTGGCTGCCGATGTTACCATGCTGCCGGTTGACCTGTTGGGCATTGACGCCGCCATTCTATTTTCGGATATACTGGTTACCGGCGAGGCTATGGGCGGCGACCTAAGCTTTACGCAAAATATTGGGCCTAAGTTTGCCAACCCTGTGCGCACACAGGCGGCTATTGATAATTTAGACATAAACGTTGTACACAAACTGCAATATGTGGCCGATGCCATAAAGATTATTCAGCAGCGACTAAGGGGCAGTATCCCGCTTATTGGTTTTGCAGGCGCACCTTTTACCGTAATGAGCTATTTGGTAGAGGGCGGTTCGTCGAAAGATTTTAAGCTCACCAAACTGATGCTGCATAACGAGCCCGAAATGGCCCACCGGCTTTTATCAAAAATAGCATCAGTTACCGCTGATTACCTGAACATGCAGATCGCTGCCGGTGTAAATGCCGTGCAGATATTCGACAGCTGGGCGCAAGCTTTGGCGTGGGATGATTACAAAGAGTTTTCGCACCGTTACATTGCCGAGATCATCAGCAAACTGAACAGGAAGGATATCCCGGTAATATCGTTCTGCAAAGGAAGCTCGGTTTTCGCGCCGTTAATGGCGGAGGCTAAACCTGACGTAATATCTATAGATTGGAATGTTGACTTGCTGGATATTAAAAAACGCTTGCCGCAAGGCATGGCCGTACAGGGCAATTTGGACCCGCATATTTTGTATGCTGATAAAAAGGTAATTAAGGACCGGATCTACCGCCTGTTTGACCGTATGCAAGGCGAAAACGGATTTATATTTAACTTAGGCCACGGCATTATGCCCGATATACCGTTTGAGAATGTGAAGTACGCGGTGGATTTGATAAAAGAGTACAAGGGTTAGAACCACGAATTACACGAATTAGGGCGAATTTCACGAATTTGATTAGTGAAATTCGAAATAATTCGTGAAAATTAGTGCATTATATAAAATTAGTGAAAATCAGTGTATAACTACATTCTTGCCATACACATCATTTTTGTAGTCTGCTGGATGGCGGGGCTATTTTATATGGTGCGCCTGTTTATTTACCATACCGAGGCACAGGATAAACCCGAGCCCGACCGTACTATACTTTCCAAACAATTTGAAATTATGGAAAGCAAATTATGGTGGATAATTACTACGCCATCCATGTACCTGGTGGTAGCGGCGGGCATAACCATGCTGTGCATTGACCCAGCCTGGCTGCAAATGGGATGGATGCATATTAAGCTGACTTTTGTAATTGGTTTAGTAGTTTACCATTTTATTTGCCAGCATAAAATGAACCAGATGCGCAAAGGCATTTACAAGTGGACCTCAACCCAACTGCGCCTCTGGAACGAACTGGCCACCCTGCTTTTGTTTGCTATTGTATTTTTAGCCGTGCTTAAAAACTCGCTGAGCTGGGTATTTGGCGTAGTGGGTATTATAGCTTTTTCGCTGGCGCTAATGTCGGCGGTGAAGGTGTATAAGTATTTTAGAGAGAGGAAGTAGTTAATTAATCTCTCCTTCATAGAGATCATGAATTGGAAATATCAGGTCATAGTCGTTCCAGTTTAAATTGCCGTTATTGATCGTAAATTGGCTAAACAGAACTTCATTTAAATATTTTGAGATAGAAGGATGTAATGATTTAACCAGGAATGATTTGAAATCCACTGATTTTTCAATACCGTCACTGAAAGTGATTTTAATAATATGCTCCCCAATATAATTAGCGGCCACAACTTCTATTGTATCAGCCGCCGATCCATTTTCAATATAATCCCTGATAATTTTCATTTCAATTTATTAGTAATTTTTTCAAACTCAACGTCTTTGTGATAAACAAAATAATCAACCCACTTTTCAACTATTTTGTTAGCATAAACTTCTAAAAAAATTTCAAAATCTTTTAGTTTAGCGCCTTTTAATGGTTTTCTATCTTTTACTAATTTAACTCTTATTTCGGATATTTTGCCATTTATAATGTAAAATTCTGCCTTACTCTCGAACTCACCATAAGTAGCATGTATGTGAATTGGCTCATGTTCATTAGAGTAAAAGAAAAGTATAATGCCAAGATATTCAAATATTTTCGGCATAATTATTTGTAGGTTTCATCATCAATTTTTACTTTTCCTCTCAAACTCAACAATTTCTTTTGACTTTCAACCATTTGACGGTAAGTTTCATCTTACCTTTAAATAATGTTTTTGTTGAAACCTACTTACACAATTGAAGAGTTGCTGGGCCGCTGCCGGGCCGGTGAACGCAAGGCACAGGAGCTGCTTTACAATCAGCTCGCTTCAAAAATGCTGGGGGTTTGTATGCGCTACACGAATAACAGAACGGAAGCAGAGGATATGCTGCAAAACGGGTTTATAAAAGTATTTAAAAACATAAACGATTATAGGGGTGAGGGCGCTTTTGAAGGCTGGGTGAGACGGATAATGGTGCATACATCTATTGAGTATTATAGGAAGCATTATAGAATAATACAGCCGATGGATATAGCCAATGCAGGTATTGAGCCTGCGGTTGAAGCAACTGCAATAACTAATTTGGATGTAAAGGACCTGATGAATGTCATTCAGCAGTTAACACCGGGTTACCGAATGGTTTTTAATCTTTATGCTATTGAGGGCTACTCGCATAAAGAAGTTGCAGCCATGATGGGGATAACCGAAGGGACATCAAAATCGCAGTTATCAAGGGCGCGTACAATATTAAAGGAACTGGTTACAAAAATGGAGGGTAAAACATATGGAAATGCAGGATAGGGAGTTTGACAAAGTTTTTAATTCAAAATTTAATGAGTTTGAAGTAACACCATCGCCTGGGGTATGGGATGGCATTGTCGATGAACTGGATAAAAAACCGGCACGAAGATACATCATACCTTTTTTAAGTATAGCGGCAAGTATAATTGTATTGCTGGGTATCGGGGTGTTGTTTTTGCAGCAAAAAACAAATAAACAGCAGCCTGTACAGAAAATAGCGGCAAAATACCGGCACGAAATAATAAAACAAACCGATATAACACCGCTGGCCCTGGATCAACCTGGTGACAAAACAACATTAAATACACATCATACAACAACTCCCGCAATTAAGCTTGTGATGCCATTGCCACGGGAAAGTAATACTGATAGTAATATAGTAAAGGAAACAATACCTGTTAAAGCAGACAATCAGCTTGTATTGATCGCGGCTGCGCCAGTTGTTCCTGCTGTAGTACAACCCCTTGATGTTCCGGCACCGCCGAAAACATTAAATATTGAGCAACAAAAAACGACAGAAAAGCCCATAATGATAGCATCTGTAGAACAGGAAAATGCAGCGCCTCTTAAAAAGCGCGGTATACATAACCTGGGCGGCTTAATAAATATCATAGTAGCCAAGATTGATAAACGTGAAGATAAATTAATTGAGTTTACCGATAATGATGAGGATGATGGCAAATCGACAGTTACCGGTATAAACCTTGGAATAATTAAAATAAAAAAACAACAATAAACATCTTAGCACAACTCATATGAAACACATAATATTTATCACTTTAATAAGCCTCGTTACCATTGGCGCCTTCGCGCAAAAAAAGACCGATTCGGTAAGAATATCCGATAAAAAAAAGGGAACTTCTATAAAGGTTACCCCCACCGACCTCAGTTCTGGCAAATTTAAAATTGGTCTTGCTCCTTTGGGGGTCGACCTGGGATTAACTACGCTGATTGATAACGGCAGTTTTACCCTACAGCCTAAAAACGATTTTTTAAGCTATCGTTCATGGAAATCGAGCAATGTTGGTTTTGACCTGTTGGAGCTGGGGTATCGCAGTGGAAGTAAGCGGTTTAACGTATACTTATCCGGTGGTTTTGACTGGACGCTGATACGCCTGCGTAAGGATATCACCATACAAAAAAACACATCAGCCTTAACTTATACTAATGATACCATTCATTATACAAAAAACCGCTTTTCTTCAGAATACCTTCGCATCCCGCTTTCGTTTGAATTTATGACGAACAAAGACAGCAGGGGTAAACGTATGCATTTTGTTGTTGGTCCGGAGGCCGGATTATTACTGGATGGCATGGTTAAACAAATCAGCGAAGAGAATGGCAAACAAAAAATTGATAATAATTACCATTTTGCCAAAATGCGTTATGGCGCATTTATGCGCATAGGCACAAGTTTCGCCGGTTTGTATGCCAGATATTATTTTAATGATATGTTTGAAAACAGCCCGGCGCAAAAAGGGTTAAAAAACTTTGCTTTTGGCTTAACTTTCGGGTTATAACCAGTACTATGTTAATTATTCTGGAAAAGGCTGTTTGATCAAACAGCCTTTTGGTGTTTATATAGCTTCACTGTCCGCACAGGGTCTTCCAACGGAGGCCCCCTGCGGAGCGCAAAACCTGAAACCTATAATTTAAACTGTACCGCCAATATATCCTTTACTTTTTGCCGGTTTATTTTTGATACCGGTATTTTAGTATTATCTTTTAACAATAGGCTGCCGCCATCTTCACGCAGCCAGCTTTTAACATGATCCACATTTACAAGGTGCGATTGATGGGTGCGCAAAAAACTGTAACCGGCCAGCATATCGGCATATTCCTTTAATGTTTTTGATACCAGCACCTGTTCGCCATTTGTGAGGAAAAATCGGGTATAGGTATTATCCGCCTCGCAGCGCATAATATCATTAATGCTTATGTAGCGGGTCTCGCCAAACAAGGGCAGGGCTATACGCGGACTGGTTTGGTTCTCATCTTTTAAATATTCAAGTAAATGACCCAGCCGTTCGTTCTTTTTCTTTTGCTGAACGGCTTTTCGCGCTTTGTTAACCGCTACTGCCAGCTCATCAATATCAATAGGTTTTAACAAGTAATCTAACGCGGCAAATTTTACGGCCTGTATGCCGTACTGATCATAAGCGGTAACAAAAATGATCTCGAAATTTATTTCATCCAGTTGCTTCAGCAAATCAAAACCCGACCGGTCATGTAATTGAATATCCAGGAACACCAACTCGGGCCGATGCAGTTTAATGGCTGTGGCGGCTTCTTCAATAGTGCCCGTCACAGCGCATACCTGTACGTCATCAGCATAGCTTTTAAGCAATTGCTGCAGGTTTTCCTGGTTCGATAGTTCGTCATCAACTATAAGCGCCTTCATATTACAGCCAGTTTTTCAGTTCTATGGTTATCAATGTGCCTTTGCTGTCAGAATTTATATGTAGCAAGATACTTGTATTTTTATAGATGCTGTTCAACAGTTTTATTCTTTCTTCGCAAAGCTTAATACCCATGCCACCCGGTTGCTTTGTACTAAAACCTTTGCCGTTATCTTTTACAGAAAGTATGATATCGGTATCTTTTTCTTTAATGCTAACTATTACCATCCCTTCATTTTTTAAGGAGGAAACACCGTGTTTAATAGCATTTTCAACAAAAGGTTGTAACAGCATGGCAGGTATTTCAATCTGCTGATCAATTTCTCCTTCATTAATATCAAAGTTGAATTTAAAGCCAAAACGCATTTGCTCCATTTGCAGGTAATCGGTAAGTATGGCTGCTTCATGCTCAATCGTGGTTAACTCTTTTTGGCCGTCGTCAAGTATATTACGGGTAAGCCGGGCAAAGCGGGCCAGGTATTTATTGGCATTTTCAACCTCGTTCTTATTCATCAGGTTTTGAACGCCGGCCAGCGCGTTAAAAATAAAATGAGGGTTCAACTGCGCGCGTACACCCTGTAGTTGCAGGGTGGCTATTTGTTTATTTTGGGCCTCTTTAACCAGCTTTTGGTTTTGCCGGCGGCGGTACATCATAAACATAAAGCCGCCGGTTGTTAATAATATCAATATAATATAAACCACTAAATTTATGGGAATGTTGGTTAATTTATGCCCAGGTGGCAATACGGTAAAACTAATGCTGGTAGCTAAATTGCGCAACAGGTATATGGGCTGCCCTCCATGGCGGTGTATTTTGGGTGTAAATGTTATTTTGTATTTGCCGTATGTTTTCCAAAACTCTTTATTCAAATCAAACTTATCATTTACTTCGCCCAGGTTAATACTATCTTTGTTTTCGGCTGTTTCTCTTTTAAGACTTACTTTATATTTGTAGCTCCGGCCGCCGTTGTGTATAATAAAGCCCAGGTTGCGCACTGAATCGTCCGCTCTGAATTTGATATTGTTTTTGTTTGTAGTTTCAATAAAATCTTTTACCGATATAGGGTGTTCAATGTGTACCAATTTCTTGTTTTCCCTGCGGTAACCGCTTTCTGTGGTTTGTTGCAGATCGGTTATAAATTTCGAGAACAATCCATTGTCTGGCGGATGAAACCTTGCGCTATAATAGTCTATGTGCCCAATCAGGTTTGCACGCTCAACCTTGCGCCAGTCTATCATAAACGCATCCAGATGCCGGTAGTCGTGTACATTGTAAATCTCCACTTTTAACACCTGGCCGGGCACATAATCAAACTTGCCTAAATAAGCGTATTTATATTTACCATCGGCTGTATACTTAAACACATTGGGTTTTGCCCAGGTTACAATTTCTATTTCATTATTTTGTACTACATGATAACGGTAATCTGCGGCATTTTTTTCATTTACATCCAGCGCCGAAAACTCCACGCCGCAATTACCATCTATCAATATGCTTTTAAATGAATCATCCGGGCCCCAGTTCAACCCCTCATAAATTTCACTTTTAGTATTGTCGGTTTTTGTAAACCGCACCCCCAAATTTCTAAAAAATGGCGAATCATAATAATAATGGTCCTTAGTTAACAGTTTAGCATTTTCTCCTCTATGTATCCTTGCCATTTGTTGGGGTGAAGCATGCGTGGTATCAACCAGTTCATACCCATCATACGCTTTATTTTTAAAAAACTCCTCCCTGGTTGGGTACTGGCAAAAGGCAGTGAGATAAATGAATAAGAAGATAATTATAAAGGCAATACTTTTAATAAACAGTTTCATGATCATTAGCTTTAAGGTTTTGATAACACAAAACTGCATAGCTGGTTAAACATACACAACAAACAAACAGTAAACAACCATGGCAGATTAGTATTTGGATCGCATATGCTATCCGCCACAAACCTTTTACCTTTTACCTTTCACCTTTTCCCTCAAAAGCATAACTTTGCGTCAAATTAAAACCATGAGTTTCAGAACCGAACACGATACCATGGGCGAGGTACAGGTACCTGCCGATAAATACTGGGGCGCGCAAACCGAGCGCTCGCGCAATAATTTTAAAATTGGCCCGGAGGCTTCGATGCCCAAAGAGATCATTGCCGCGTTTGCTTACCTAAAAAAAGCCGCTGCCTATACCAATACCGACCTGGGTGTTTTATCTGCCGAAAAACGCGACCAGATAGCCGCCGTTTGCGACGAGATTTTGGCCGGTAAATTAGCCGGTGAATTTCCGCTGGTAATATGGCAAACCGGCTCGGGCACGCAATCAAACATGAACGTGAACGAGGTTATAGCCAACCGCGCGCATGTTATGGTCGGCCATAAACTGGGCGAGGGTAAAACCATTATCCATGCTAATGACGATGTGAACAAATCGCAATCGTCCAACGATACTTACCCCACCGCCATGCACATTGCCGCCTATAAAATGGTGATGGAGGTTACCATACCCGGCATAGAAAAACTGCGCGATACCCTGCAAGCCAAAACCGAAGCGTTTAAAAGCATCGTAAAAATTGGCCGCACCCACCTGATGGATGCCACTCCGCTTACTTTAGGGCAGGAGTTTTCGGGCTATGTATCGCAACTAAATCATGGCTTAAAGGCCTTGCGTAATACATTAGACCACCTGTCAGAACTGGCTTTAGGAGGCACCGCGGTTGGTACCGGCATTAATACACCCAAGGGTTATGATGTTAAAGTTGCCGGGTACATCGCCCAATTTACGGGACTTCCTTTCCGCACTGCCGATAATAAATTTGAGGCTTTGGCTGCGCATGATGCCCTGGTGGAAAGCCACGGCGCGCTGAAACAAATTGCCGTATCGCTGATGAAGATCGCTAATGATATCCGTATGATGGCATCGGGCCCGCGCTCGGGTATCGGCGAGATACACATACCCGATAATGAGCCCGGATCGTCCATTATGCCTGGCAAGGTTAACCCCACCCAAAACGAGGCGGTAACTATGGTAGCCGCGCAGGTAATGGGTAATGATGTAACCATATCCATTGGGGGCTCTAACGGCCATTATGAACTGAATGTATTTAAACCCGTAATGGCGGCTAACTTTTTACAGTCGGCCCGGTTAATCGGCGATGCCTGTGTATCATTCAACGATCATTGCGCCGTAGGCATCGAACCCAATTATGAAGGCATTAAAAAGCACCTCGAAAACTCCCTGATGCTGGTTACCGCGCTTAACCCGCATATCGGGTATGAAAACGCGGCTAAAATTGCCAAGAAGGCGCTAAAGGATAACCTGTCGCTCCGCGAAGCCGCGCTGGCATTGGGCCTGTTAACCAACGAGCAGTTTGATAAATGGGTGAAACCTGAAGATATGATTGGGGGGTTGCCCCCGGGCCCCCTGAAGGGGGGTGTAACAATGCGAATTGAAAAGGCAAAGTAAGCAACCTATATTCAATATTTCATATGAATGTACAAGAACAAATCAAAGCGTATATTACCAGCCAGCCTGAACCAAAGCGTGCTGATATGCAAGAGTTGCATAAGCACATACTGCAAGTATTACCAGGTTGTAAATTATGGTTCGACAATGGTAAAAACAGCGAAAATAAAACGGTTAGCAACCCTAATATAGGCTATGGATTTTACACCATAAAATATGCTGATGGAAAGACCAGGGATTTTTTTCAAATTGGTTTGAGCGCAAACACAACCGGGATCTCTGTCTATATTCTTGGTATGAAGGATAAAACATACTTAGCCCAAACGTTTGGGAAGGACCTGGGCAAGGCGAGCGTGACCGGCTATTGCATTAAGTTCAAAATGCTAAAAGATATAAATATTAACATACTTGAAGCGGCAATACGATATGGGGTTGAGGTTACCAGTGAAAATTAAATTTCATACTGAGACACTACTCCTATCTGCACATTATAACACATCTGCACATTTTCATTAACTTTGCCCTGTCAATTTTAAACCTGGCGCGACAGTTTTAATGCAAGATAAAAAAAACAGGATATTAGTTGTTGGCGGCGGCAGCTGGGCTACGGCCAATATAAAAATGCTTACCGATAATACCGCCGAAAAAGAGATTTTTTGGTGGATGCGCAACCCGCGGGTGGTTGACCATGTACATAAATTTGGCCATAACCCTAATTACCTCAGTTCGGTTGAAATAAAAGTGCCTGCGCAAAATATCTCATCAAACCTTAAAAAATTAATAAAATCGGCAGATATTATATTGCTGAATGTACCCGCTGCCTTTTTGAAAGAAGCGCTGGCTGATATTACTGCCGAAGATTTTGCAGGGAAAAAGATCGTATCGGCCATAAAAGGGATCGTTCCGGATGAGAACCTCATCATCGGCGAATTTATGCATAAGCGGTACAATATGCCGTTTGCTGATTTCGCGGTACTAAGCGGCCCGTGCCACGCAGAGGAAGTGGCGTTGGAAAAACTATCCTATCTCACGATAGCGTCGGCTGACGCTGCCCTGGCTGCTGAATTTGCGGGGATGATCAACACCCGGTATATAAAAACCATTGTATCTGATGATATATACGGCACCGAATACGCCGCTGTATTAAAAAACATATACGCTATTGCCAGCGGCATTTGCCACGCGGTAGGGTATGGCGATAATTTTCAATCGGTGCTTATATCAAACGCTATACGCGAGCTGATGCGTTTTGTTGACGCGGTACACCCCATAACCCGTGACATTAAAGAATCGGCCTACCTGGGCGACCTGTTGGTTACCGCCTACTCCCAGTTTAGCCGTAACCGCACCTTTGGCAATATGATAGGCAAGGGCTATACCGTTACCTCGGCACAACTGGAAATGAACATGATAGCCGAGGGTTATTATGCCGTAAATTGCTTGCACGAGGTAAATAAACAATACCAGGTGAATATGCCCATCTGTGAAGCTGTATACGCTATATTATACCAGAAACGTTCGCCGGTATCGGAGATGCGAAATCTGGCAGAAAAGTTGTGTTAAATGGCATTTAGCCACGCTATTGCCGCATCCAAATCGGCATCAGTTCCGGTCTTAGTATCTACAAGAATATCGGGTTGAATTTTACCCAGGTATTTTTTCTTATTCCGGTCAGCCTCGTAGCTCGATGCCAGTAATAAAACTGAGCCGTCGGATAATTTAAAGTCTCTGTTACCGGTAGTCAATCCTCCCGTTGGCTGACCGATCAATTTTACATTTGGTTTGCCAATAAATGAAATCGCCGTTATTTCACCACTGCTGGCTGTTTTGGGGCCTATAAGGACAACAATTTTTGTATTTGGATTTTTTAAAACATAAGGAGTTTTTACTATAATAGCCCCGGAAACCGCACCATTTTTATAATACCAGGCATCGCTCTTGTTGCCATTACTTTGCTTCGAGATAAAATAACCCAGGCTATCATTACCCAGTAACGGCCCCAGGCCTGCTATCATAGGCCTCATATTGCCACCACTATTTCCCCTTAAGTCAACTATCCAGCCCTTAATGGTATGCCCGATATCCAATTGGCGTATCATGGTTTGTATGTTAGATGCAAAATTTACCGAAGCGGTGTCATTGGTGGAACCAAAACCAGGGATATATAAGTAGCCATAATTATTAGTTAATAGTTTACTATAAGCTTTATCTGTAACTGTATTTTGCGAGGCGTATTTTACTGCCCTGATTTTGGACATAATAAAGGAATGATTATCGCCCAGGGCTCTTAATTTACTTAATATATAGTTGGTTACTAACTGGGCATCTTCAAAAGTTTGTGCCCCTTTTGATAGCTCGTCAATATCTCTATTTAATGCAAGCCAGTTAATCATATCCGAGTAAATAGAATACTTCTTTACTGTTTCAGTAAAAACTTCAATATATTTTTTAGCATCACCTGATGGCGGATCATTTGCCGGGGGCGCATCTTCCAAGTTAAACTTATCGTACCATACATGTCCTGTTCCGTAAAGAAGCCCTCCCACCACCAACTGCCGTGCACTGCTGTCTGCGAAAAAAACAAAATGGTATTGTTTCCAGTCGACAGTACCTTTGACATCCAGATTTCGCAGATCCATATTTTGATAGCTTATCATTTTTTTATTGCTATCATTCACTTTGCACCATAATGTAGCGCTCCCGTTAAGATATTCTGTTTTGATATAAGCCGTTATAATAAATTTTTTCAGGTGGGTAGGTTTTATATCAACCTCTTGGAAAAATTGCCCGACTGCATTCGAGTTTGGCGAATCATTACCGATAGTTATAGCTGTTTCATTTTCAAATTTTTGATGATGATCAAGTGAAACAGCATAGCCGCCCCACTGAATGACATTCCAATACTGAGGTACATTTGCATTGGTGTCAGACTTTAATTCAAAGCCGGGGTTTTTAATTTGGCTGTAAACGATAGCCGCTTGTATAACAATAAGTACAGTGATAAAAGTTTTTTTCATGATAACAAAGGTTCCCCTGTAAACGATTTGTCGGCTGTTATATTATGACAAACGTATTTCCAAGTATTGAGATGAAACAATTGGCAGAGAAATTGTGTTAATATCCTTAAATTAAATAACTTAAGGAACTATGAAAAATCTATTAAAAATGGGATTGCTGTCGGCGGGGCTATTTGCCGCTGTTGAATGCAGCGCCCAGGAAAAACATGAGCCTATTACCCATAAAGTAGGCGCCGCCGCCACAGCCGTGGGCCATAAAACAGCAGAACTGGCCGCCAAAGGCGATGCCGCAGTAACCGACAAACGCTACGACAATAAATATGGTCCGCACGGCGAAGCTATTTATATTGATAAGCACGATCGTAATTTTTATGTTGATAAACGCGGACATCGCAAATTTTTAAAAAAATCTCAATTACGGGATAAACCTTCTAAATAAAATTCAGTCATAATGGTAAAAGCTCACAACGCTTTTACCATTACCTATGAAAACTTATGCCTTAATAGCCGTACATCTAATTATCGCATTTCTGTTATTGGAGATGTCGTGTAGCAATGCCCAAAAAAACAGGCTGCAGGGGTACTGGATATCAAAAGACGGCAATACCAAACTCAAGATCACAGACAAAGGGTTTGCAATGGATATTGATGCCCGCATCCCGGAGCATTATTTCATAAAAAACGATACCATTTATATCTCCTATCAAGGCGATGAGCCCTATACCAAGTTTGTAATTCAAAAGCTGGAACCCGGCAAACTTACGTTGATCGACCCTAATTCGAACCCGATAGAATTTACCAGATAGTGATTAGAGGTTAGTTAATTAGAGATTAGGGGGGATTTTATATTAAAATAAAAAAAGCCTCTCCCATAATCGAAGAGGCTTTTGCAACTAACTCAACTAAATATTATAGAGATTCGAGGTTAGTTGATCTGAGATCAGTAAAAACTAACCTCCAATCTCTAACCTCTAATTAACTCAAGTTGCTAGTTATACAATTTTGCTTAAAGTAAAAGCAAAGATGAACAAAGTAATTTTCAGCAACCACCCCTTGAAAGTAACGGCATGAAGTTTTCTAAGGAATAAACCTTTGATCTCACTGATGGTTGTTTCAATTCTTTTACGCATATATTCTTTAATAAAGGCAGCGCTTGGGCTGTCTTTTCTTTTTAAGTTCGATTTACGCTGTACTTTTAATGCGATCTGGTCACATTCCATAAGTTGGTCTTCTATTTCATAATTCGTATAAGCAGAATCTGCAAATACTTCACTTTCAGCAGGTAGTTCCATCGGCAGCTTTTTCAGGCTCACCGAGTCATTCTCACTACCGGGAACAAATCCAAATTCAACAGGTATGCCATCTTTGGTTACCAGCAATTGCACTTTTACTCCATAAAAGTACCTGCGCATACTGCTTTGTTTACCCCGCCATTGTTTGCCTTGTAATAGCTTACAATTACTGATGCGGATATTATCACAAACAGCCACCGGGAATGAATCCAGTATATAGCTCATTTCACAGCTGATATATTTAAAATAGTATCCAATTTGCATAAACAAACTGTAAATCAGTTCTGCCAGGGCATGCAACCTGCGGTTAAATCGGCTCTTATCCAGCATATTCGGCACCAAACCCGTCATCTTCATGAACTGCCTGGCTTTATCCTGATGGCCTCCAAAATGTAAAGAACTTACTATCGCTGTAGTGATAATCTCGCTATCGCTTACCTGCCTGCGGCTATCTTCATAATGGCCGCTTGTTTTCAACAAATCGTCTATAAAACAAAATATTCCTATAATTTTATCTTTTGTGAGCATCGCCTGGAATTTATTTAGTTGTCGTTAACCAAATTTATTCTTTGATGCTCACTCTTTTTATTCCTTTATCCTAACATATTAACTAGCAACTTGGGTTAATTAACTAACTTAAAACCTCCTGCGGCGTTCAGGACGATCCTCGCGGCGTTTGCCTGAAAAATCGCGGAAACCACCGGCACTGTTGGGGTTAGGGCTACCCCTATATCCGCCTTCTCGTCTATCGTTTCCACCGCTACGGTTATGGCCACCTTCGCGTCTTTCGCCACCACTACTACGGTTATAGCTGCCCTCACGTCTTTCACCACCGCCGCTACGGCTGCTGCTTGTGCCTTCGCCTGATACTTCTATCCTCACTTCACGACCTTTAAATTCAATGCCTTTAAAGCTTTCCATCACTTTCTCGGTATCCGCATGCGGAACTTCGAAGAATGAATAAACCCCTTTAACATCAATTTTACCTACGGTACGGCCGCTTATTTTAGCATTGTTGCAGATATAACCCAGCAGGTCGCCGCGGTTAAATTCATCAACAGAACCTAAGTTTATAAATAAGCGGGTGTATTCTGATTTTCCACCAAAATCGCCACTACGGCTTGAGCGTTCGCCACGTTCTCCGCGATCACTGCGGTCGCGATCAAAACGGCCTTCTTCAACCGGCGCGTTCAGATCGGGGGCATTTTTATAATATTCTAAAAAGCGGTTAAACTCAATAGACGCGAAACGCTTAATGAAATCTTCCTTGGTCAGTTCCTTAAACTCTTCCATTATACGCGGAAGGTATTGTTCAATTTGCGTTTCGTTAACGGCTACATCATGTATTTTATGAACAATAGAGAATAACTGCTTTTCGCAAACATCAAACCCGGTGGGGATTTCTGCCTTAACAAATTTTTTGCCCAGGCCGCGTTCTATCTGGCGTATTTTGCCTAATTCCTTAGCGTTGATGATAGAGATAGATACCCCTGTTTTACCGGCACGGGCTGTACGTCCACTGCGGTGGGTATAATTCTCCAGTTCATCAGGTAACGAGTAGTTAATAACATGGGTAACATCATTAACATCAATACCACGCGCGGCAACATCGGTAGCAATTAATAATTGCAGGCTACGCTCGCGATAACGTTTCATTACTTTATCGCGTTGTTGTTGCGAAAGGTCGCCGTGCAGCGAATCAGCATTGTAGCCATCCTTAATTAAGGCTTCGGCAATATCCTGTGTTTCAATTTTGGTACGGCAAAATACAATACCAAAAATATCAGGGTTAAAATCAACAATACGTTTAAAAGCGGCATATTTATCACGGGCACGAACAATATAGTATTCGTGCTCAATGTTAATATTACCGGTGTTTTTAGTGCCCATGGTAAGCTCAAATGGCTCGTTCATGTACTTTTTGGCTATGCGGCGCACTTCGGCAGGCATAGTAGCAGAAAACAACCAGGTTTTCTTTTCCTCGGGTGTGGTAGACAGGATACTATCAATATCTTCCTGGAAGCCCATGTTGAGCATTTCATCAGCTTCATCCAATACTACAAATTTCACCTTCGAAAAATCGATCGCCTTACGGTTGATAATATCAAGCATACGGCCGGGGGTGGCTACAACAATTTGTACACCACGCCTTATCTGGCGCAATTGGTCAGAGATACTGGCTCCTCCATAAACGGCGACAACGTTAACGTTGCCCATTTTTTTGGAGTAATTTTTAATGTCGTTTGTGATCTGTAAACAGAGTTCACGCGTGGGGCATAAAATAAGCGCCTGTGGATGATTTTCTTCGAAATCCAACAGTTCTAATAATGGCAGGCCAAAGGCAGCAGTCTTACCGGTCCCGGTTTGGGCTAATCCGACAAAATCGTTGCTGCCTGTTAACAATACCGGAATCGACTGTTCCTGGATTGGTGTAGGGTTTTCGAACCCTAACTCAGAGATGGCATTAACAATATCATGACGGATTCCCAGTTCAATAAATGGGTTCATGAATTTAAATAACGAACTTGGCAACATCGCCAAATCGGGCGCAAAGGTAGGGTTTATTTTTGGGATTTCAAATATTGGGTTTGGAATAAAAATTGGTAGATTAATAAAAGAGAAAATTGTTATATTTGAGTATGAATACAATCGATATGGAAGAAGAAACATTAAAGGTTGAATTAATCGACAAAATAGAACATGCTGATTTTAATCAGTTGAGGGAAATTTATGGTTTGCTCACTAATTATTTTAATGGCACCTATGACGTTACTGAAGGTTGGGATTTATTACCCGAATACCAACAACAACAAATTTTGAAAGGCCTCGAAGAAGCGGATGCCGGTTTAGGTACACCTTTTGATGAGGTTACTCAAAAATTGCGTGAAAAGTATGGGCTAAATGGCTAAAGAAGTTATTTTAACACCGCTTGCAATAGCCAATTACGACCGCATCCTTGAATACCTAACTTATAAATGGGGAGTATCAGCTGCCAATAATTTTATTGAACGTTTTCAAAATGTACTTGAATCGTTAGAAAAAAATCCGCAAAGATTCGCTTTCGAAAATAAAGTAAAACGGATACAAAAATGCGTCCTTACGAAACATAATATCTTATATTTTAAGGAAACCGAAGAAGCAATTAAAATAATTACAATTTTTGACACCAGGCAGAATCCGGAAAAATTATCCTCTTTGATCTAATTACTATCCAATACATTATCCGGCCTTAACAACCCCTTATGCTTGCTGCTATAAGCAATAACTAATCCGATGATCCCTGCAGTAATACAAACATCGGCCACATTAAAAATACCGGTACGTATATTATGGATGCCCATATTCATGAAATCGGTAACATGGCGGTCGTAAACTATGCGGTCTATAACATTACCTAATCCGCCAGCTATAACTAACGAGAACGAAAGTAGCTTGAGCAGGCTGAAATTATTTAACTGCCGCACCACATAATAAAATAAAAGAAGTAGCACGGTTAACGGCAATATACTTAACAGCCAAAAGCTTGCTTTTTTCGGTAAAGTGTCGCCAAAGCTTAGTGCAGCGCCGGTATTCTCGGCATATTCCAATCGGAAAGTATCATGAAAATAAGATTTAGGTTCGCCGAATTGTAAATTCTCTTTAGCCAATTGCTTGGTTACCCGGTCGCATCCTATAAATGTGAAGCAGGTAACGCAGAATAAAAAAACTTTTAAAAAACTTTTCATAATAATTAAATCAGCGAAATTATCGCAATCAAAAAAATCAGCGGTTCAGACTACCTCAACCTATCAGCCGATCTCACCAATTTCTCATCTCGCTGTATAGCCTTTTGTGCCAGCACGATCAATAGTAAACTCACCGAAAGCAAAATAATACCAATGCCAAAATTGCTCAGCGTCAGATCAGCATCGCCAACAATGGCTTTTACCGTTCGCGAGGCCCAGTAGCTATAACCAATAATTATCAGCATGACAGCGTAGCATAAGTTAATTTGCTGTTTGCGGTTTTTATACCCGAAAATAACCGCCACAGGCAATAATGCCGCAAACGCGGTAGCTACGGTAAGCTCCGTAAAAAATTGGGTATGGGTTAGTTGCCCGTTAATATCCTCGTAAACGCCGGTAACCATAATGGTTAGGGGTTTACTGTCAACATATACATTATGCACTAATGGAAAAAAAAACAGCGCTGCCAGCGCTAACCCGGCAAGCAACAGGTATATACTTTGTATGCGTTGTAACATATCGTTTAATATTATTATTATGGAGCAAATATAGGTGTTTTAGCTGTTGTTGAAATGTTGTAAAGTTGTAATGTTGAAAGGTTATAAAGTAATTTGTATACTTGCTTGCAGGTGCCAACATTACAACTTTTAAACGTTCCAACATTACAACACTCTTGAAACAACGCTATTTTATTGAACTGGCTTATAATGGCACCAACTATCACGGGTGGCAATCGCAGCATAATGCAGTGAGCGTACAGGAAGTGCTGAACAAGGCTCTATCAACTGTTTTACGTGAGCCGGTAGAAACGTTAGGTTGTGGGCGTACAGATACAGGGGTACATGCCAAAGAATTTTTTGCTCATTTTGATGTGGTTGATAGTTCATGGTTCATAGATCATGGTACTTTGCTGCGAAGTATAAATTCGGTTTTACCTAATGATATTGCTGTAAAAAACATTATTCCAGTACATAAAACGGCCCATGCCCGGTTTGATGCAACGCTGCGTTCTTACGAATATCATATCCACTTTGAGAAAGATCCTTTTAAAAATGGGTACTCCTGGCTGCTGCGTGATGTGCCCGATTTGGAGTTGATGAACAGAGCAGCAAAGATACTGATGGAATATACCGACTTTAGCTGTTTCAGCAAATCAAACACCCAGGTAAAAACCAATAATTGTATAATAACCCGCGCCGAATGGACGCGCGAAGGCAACGGCATAGTTTTTACAATATCGGCCGACAGGTTTTTGCGTAACATGGTACGCGCCATAGTGGGTACACTGTTAATGGTGGGCCATAAAGAAATAGAGCCCGAAGCCATACGCGATATTATACAAAGCAAAAAACGCGGTAATGCAGGAACATCTGTGCCGGCGTGCGGGTTGTATTTAACAGAAGTACATTATAACTATTTATAAGTCATGGTTCCATTTTTAATGTTAGTTTATTTATTATTGCCTTTGCCTTATTTAATACTTTTAAAAAAAGGCATATCGCTTTTAAAGAAACTTATAACTGTTTCTTTAGTTGAAATAGCGCTTTTTATTGTTGTGATGATTCTTGCAGAATTATTAGGGAATAAAGATTATACGTATCTTGAAGAACGGCTCTTCCTTATAACGTTTTTTGATATTTTTGTTGGGTTAATTGTAGTTATAAATATTATCTGGATTTTGATACTATTGATCATTAGAAAATTAACGAAAATGCTATAAAAACTGGTTAATAACTATAATATTCATTCACTCAATCACTAATTCAATCATTCACTCATTAAAATGGCCGAAGTAACCGGTAAAGCCTTCGATTGGAAACTGCTAAAGCGGGTAATGCATTATGTAAAACCGTATAACGCAATGTTTATCATAGCTATATTTCTTACTGTTTTTTTGGCTGGCTGCGCTCTGGGCCTCCCCTTCCTTATGAAATTAACAGTAAATGAACATATCATTTTGAATGATTATAGCGGTTTATTGTTTATGGTTGAAATAATGGCAGCATTACTTATCGTTCAAACGGTTGCGCAGTATTATCAAACTTACTTAACCAATGTGCTGGGGCAATCGGTTATCCGCGACCTGCGTATTGATGTATTCAACCATATTACCAGTCTTCGGTTAAAATACTTTGACAGGACACCTATCGGGATGCTGATAACAAGGACCGTGTCAGACCTGGAAACCATTGCTGATATATTTTCGGAAGGATTGATCTCCATCATGGGTGATATGCTGGTAGTTGTATTTGTTGTAGCCCTTATGCTTTATGAAGACTGGAAGCTGGCGCTCGTAACGCTTATACCCATGCCATTGCTGTTTGCATCAACCTATGTATTTAAAGAGGCCATAAAATCGTCCTTCCAGGAAGTGCGTACCCAGGTGGCGCACTTAAATACATTTTTAGCCGAACACATATCGGGTATCAGCATCATCCAGAACTTCGCCCGCGAGGATCAGGAGATGCGCAAATTTAAAGCCGTTAATTTAAAATACCGCGATGCCAATATCCGGTCGAACTGGTATTATTCTATATTTTTCCCGGTGGTAGAGATATTATCGGCGGTCTGCATTGGTTTGTTGGTATGGTATGGTTGCAAACGCATATTGTCTGATCAGCAATTATCAGCTATTACCGCATCAGGCCATGTAACCCCCGGTTTAATTTTAGAGTTTATAATGTTGCTCAATATACTTTTCCGCCCCATACGCCAACTGGCCGATAAATTTAACACCCTGCAAATGGGCATGGTGGGCGCCGACCGCATTTTTAGAGTTTTAGATACCGATGAGGTAGCTGTTAACACCGGAACTTTAAAGCCCGCACGTTTAGACGGCGAAATAACGTTTAGCCATGTTTGGTTTGCTTATAACGACGAGAACTGGGTATTAAAGGATATAAATTTCCACGTAAAACCCGGCGAAACATTGGCGCTGGTGGGCGCTACGGGCGCGGGTAAATCATCAACTATAAATATTTTGAACCGCTTTTACGAAATTGGCAAAGGCGAGGTAGAGGTTGACGGTCATGATATAAGGAAATATGACGTTAATTACCTGCGCTCGCAAATTGCTACGGTTATACAGGATGTATTTTTATTTACCGATACCATTGCCAACAACATCAGCCTGAATAATGAACTGATAACCCGCGAACAAATTGTTGCCGCCGCCAAAGATGTTGGCGCACATGAGTTTATTGAACGCCTACCGGGTGGTTACGATTATAATGTGATGGAACGCGGCGCAACCCTATCGGCAGGGCAGGCACAGCTAATTTCGTTTATCCGCGCGCTGGTTTATGACCCTGCTATTTTGGTGCTGGATGAGGCCACCTCGTCGGTTGATACTGAAACTGAAGTATTGATACAAAACGCTATTAATAAGCTAATGCAGGGGCGCACGGCCATTGTTATTGCTCACCGTTTATCGACGATACAAAACGCGGATAAGATAATCGTACTGGACCACGGCGAAATAAAGGAAACAGGCACACACCAGGAACTGCTGCGTATTGACGACGGTTACTACCGCAAATTATACGACCTACAGTTTAATTCAACGGGGATTGCCAGGTAAACAGTTAAATTCTGTTAAACTAAACTTAAAACCCAATTAATAAAATATAAACTTTTACCTTTAGGTATGGTTTCTTAATTTCGCAAAAAATAATACGGCATGATAGAAGAATTTGAAGCAAGCGAATCGGCACAAAAAACTAAGACCATTTACATATCTACCGTATTTGGCATAGCTATGGTATTGCTGATGATTGGTTTGCTGGGCCTTATACTGGTACACGCCAATAACCTTTCGCGTTATGTGAAGGAGAATATTGTAGTAAATGTTTTTGTTGACGATGCTGCACACGAGGCTGATGTAAAGCAGCTTCAGACGCAGCTGGAAGCTAACCCGGCAGTTAAGCAGGCCATATATGTAAGTAAAGAGCTCGCGGCCCGCAACCTGCAAAAGGATTTGGGTGAAGATTTTGTGAAATTCCTGGGATATAACCCCCTGTCACAATCGCTTGATGTTTATTTAAATGCCGATTACGCCAATAATGCCGGCATATCGAAATTTAAAACAGAGCTGTTAAAAAATCCATTGGTAAAAGAGGTTAAATACCAGCAATCATTAGTCGACCAAATGAACCAGAATTTAACTTCCATCAGTTTGGTTATCCTAGCCTTTGCCGGCATATTTGTGGTGGTATCGGTAGCGCTTATTAATAATACCATCAGGCTGGCCATATATTCGCAGCGGTTTTTGATCAAATCAATGCAGCTGGTAGGCGCTACAAAAGCGTTTATCCGCAAGCCGTTCCTATTATATGGTATGTGGCACGGGCTTTTAGGCGGATTAATTGCTGTTATCATCCTGGTAGGTACGTTATACCTGGCTAACCTTGAAGTGCCCGACCTGGTTATTCTGCAAAACAATGCCGAATTTGGATTGGTTTTTTTATGCGTTGTGGGCCTGGGTATATTTATTTCTGCTTTCAGCACGTATCTTGCGGTAAATAAATTTTTACGTTTAAAAATATATGATCTTTACAGGTAAAAGGTATCCCGATAGCTATCGGGAGCAGAAAGGTAAAAGGTTATTCAATCAATAATTCATTAATTCAATAAATCAATAATTAAAATAGATGGCAAAACCAGCGCAGCCGGTTAAATCAACCGCGAAACCACAGGCAAAGGATATCAATACCCAGTCTGTAAAATTTATATTCGATAAAAGTAATTACCGCTGGCTCATTATCGCCATAGCCGTAGTGGCCTTTGGCTTCATACTCATGGCTGGCACCACCGATATTTACAGCACAACAAAAATAGTTATCGCCCCCGTTGTGGTATTAGCCGGGTTCGGTATCGGATTTTATTCCATATTGAAAAAGCCGGAAGAGAAATAGTAGAAAGTTATTAGTTATTGGCATGGTCAAAAACGATTCAACAATAATATACCCAATAACTTAGTAACCCAATAACCTTACAACAACAACAATGAACATTATACAAGTCATCATCCTTGCAATTATTGAGGGGATAACCGAATTTTTACCTGTATCGTCAACCGGGCACATGGTTGTTGCCAGCTCACTGATGGGTATAAGCAAGGACGAATTTGTTAAACTGTTTGAAATAGTTATCCAGCTGGGTGCTATCCTGGCGGTAGTGGTGCTTTACTACAAACGTTTTCTTCGCTCTGTTGATTTTTATGTAAAACTGGTTATCGGTGTTATACCGGCGGTAATATTCGGGCTATTATTGAAGAAGA
>Ga0206932_1061_pt1 | contig 24474 bp, 24 predicted proteins | sample Alteio_BWOrgHeat_18_FD_153244 | JGI IMG/M metagenome (GOLD analysis project Ga0206932, IMG submission 153244) | Enriched cells from forest soil in Barre Woods Harvard Forest LTER site, Petersham, Massachusetts, United States -... | ecosystem: Environmental > Terrestrial > Soil > Temperate forest >...
CTTTTGCAAAAGGCTTAATTATTTCTTACGGAATTGGGGAAATGCCCTTGATTAAACAAGCTACATTCAGCGTGTGGGAAAATAAAGAGACGATGAAAAATTTTGCTTATAATTTAAAGGAACATACTGCAGTAATTCGCAAAACAAGAAATGAAAACTGGTATAAAGAAGAATTGTTTGTGCGGTTTCGCATTCTTTCAGTAACCGGTTTTGCTGAAAACATTGCAGTGAAAATGCTTACCTTGCAACCGCATTATGAAGAGGCATAATTCAAACGGTCAATTGCTTGCAATTTTTTTGAATCTTATCTAACTATGCAGCAATGCTGCTGTAATCTGTATCCATTCGCTTCTTTACTCAAAAAAGTTTTTATATGCATGATAACAGGAAATATTATGTGGAATCTGAAATTGGAACCTTACGAAAAATCATCATACACAGTCCTGATGGTGGTATTGGAAAAATAATACCCAGCACTTTTTCTGATAATTTATATGATGATATTGTTCATTTAAAAAGCATGCAGAAGGAATACAATCATTATGTAATACTGCTGTTGTATTTTCTTGATCCGCAAAAAATTGAATATATAAAACAATGCCAGACTTCTCCTGATGAAAAAGTAAGAGCGCATTGTTTTATCCCGGGCAAAAAAGAATATTTTAATTCTCATAAAGTATTTGAAGTACAACATCTGCTTGAACAGATATTGAAAGAAGAAAGCGTAAAACTGCGCCTTATTTCTGCGGTTTGCTCCTATGAAGAATCAAGCCATAAAACACAGCAGCAACTGGAAGCAATTACTGATGCCGCATTGCTTGCAAAAATTTTAATCAGCGGAATATTGCCAAAATCCGCAAGCGGGTTGCAAGAAGACCAATACATATTTCCGCCGGTACCCAACTTTATTTTTACAAGGGATATTGGAATTATGATCAAAGATCATATTCTGCTAAGCCGCATGGCTACTACTGCAAGAAAACGTGAATCACTCATCACCAAATTTCTTGCTATGTATTTTTTATTTAAAGAAGATACTTCAAAAGTGATTGAAGTAATTGAAGACAGTGATTTCTTTTTATATGAAGAAGTAGAACGCAAGGCACGTTTTATAAGTATTGAAGGCGGCGATATTATGACGATACATTCAAAGCATTTGATTGTTGGATGCAGCGAAAGAACATCCTCCAATGCAATCAATGAGATCATTCATACCATATTTTCAATAAAAGCACTTGGCATAGAAAAAATATCGGTTGTAAAAATTGCAAAGAACAGGGCGCAGATGCATATTGATACCATTTTTACGCAGGTAAAACGTAATGTTTGGGTTTTGTATGGAAGATATTCTGAAAATATTATTGCTGCAGAAAATAAAGTAAAGCAGTCTTATTTAAAACAGTTTATGCCGCAGCCTGATTTAATAGCTATTGAAGAGCCTGAAATTTTACAATACTACAAACCATCTGATGAAGCTTATAAACCGGAGAAAGATTATAGTACTGATAAAAAACTTTCAGGCATTGAAGAATTATTAAAACAGGTAAGTATTAAAGATTATGATTGTAAACCTGAAGATGTGAAAATTATTTACAGCGGCGGCAATGAGTTTCCTTATGATGACCGTGAACAATGGACGGATTCATGCAATGTTGTTGCATTAAAAGAAGGTGTTGTAATTGGTTATGACAGGAATGATTTTACTGCAAACAGTTTTAGAAAAAATGGCTTTGATGTAATTACAACTTCTGAATTGTTTAAGCAATTTGAAAATGGATTAGATCCGCAGGCACTTACCAACACATTAATACTTTTACCTTCTGCCGAACTTTCAAGAGCACGCGGCGGATCGCACTGTATGAGTATGCCTTTGCTGAGAGATAAATTATAAGAAGACCACAGGTCAACAGACCATGATCAATGGACTGTGGTCTATGGTCTTGAAATTAGGATTTAAAACTTTAAATGTGGTTATGCAAAACACAAGCAATGTTTTAATGATACGCCCGGTTGCATTTACCTATAATGCAGAAACGGCGGTGAATAACAGTTTTCAAACTGCAGGCAATGCAGAGGCTGCGCAGGAAAAAGCTTTGCAGGAATTTGATGCGCTTGTTGCAAAACTTCGCGACAATAATATTGATGTTATTGTTGTAAATGACACGCCGGTACCACATACACCAGATTCAATTTTTCCAAACAACTGGATCTCTTTTCATGAAAACGGAACAGCTATATTATATCCTATGTATGCAGAAAACAGGCGTGCAGAAAGAAAACAGCATGTACTGGATGAACTCAATAAAAAATTTAAGATTTTAAATATTATTGATCTTACAGGCTTTGAAACAGAAAATATTTTTTTGGAAGGAACCGGAAGTATGGTTTTAGACAGAGATAATAAGATTGCTTATGCTTGTATATCACCAAGAACCAACCAGAAAATATTAGAAGATTTCTGTAAAAAAATGAATTATACAGCATGCACATTTACGGCAGTGGATAGTAATGGCCTTGAAATTTATCATACCAATGTTATGATGTGCGTTGCTGATAAATATGTAGTGATCTGTCTTGATTCTATTAAGGATGAGAATGAGCATGAGTATGTAAAAACAATAATTACAAATTCAGGCAAAAAAAAAATAAGCATTTCACCTGAGCAAATGAACAAGTTTGCCGGCAATATGCTTCAGTTAAAGAATAAAAAAGATGAGAAGGTTTTAGTAATGTCTAAGCAAGCATATTATGCTTTAAACTATGGGCAAATAAGTGAACTGGAAAAGTTCAATAAGATTATATATGTTGATCTTACATCAATAGAAACAAATGGCGGCGGCAGCGCAAGATGTATGATTGCTGAAATTTTTAATTAATTATTCTTATTGCAGCTTTTGCAGTTGTTGCTGAATTACATCTGCAGGTAACAGAATATAACCCGCATCTTTTACATATTGTTGTCCATCTGTAAGTACCCATTTAAAATAATCCAGTATTGTTTGATTGGTTGGTTTTTGTTTGCAAATAAAATAAAGATCTCTAACAGGCGGAGATGGATAATTACCATTAAGTACTGCCGTTTCAACTGAACTTAAATTGGTATAAAAATTTTCTGCACTATCAATCTTACCATTATTATTTACATCAAGCGGCAGTATATCAATACCGGCAATTTTATTGCCTGTTTCAATATCAAAAATATACTGCGTATTATTAAAGCCAATTCCCTTTACATCTTTCTTAACAGCATCAGCTATACCGGGATCGCCCATCATGCCAATGCCTTTAAGATTATCCTGCCGCATATTAAAAAATGCAGCCCATGATTCTGCAGCGCCTGATGCATCTGACCTTGTGTACACATCAATTTTAGTTTGCTTATTATTTTTTATTTGCAGAATATCTTCCCATGCTGAAGATTTATTTTCAATAAAAATATTTTTCAAGGCATCTTTTGTTAACCCATGAATTTTAAGTGAATCAATGTAAAGATTATTTGAATTGACTACAGGAAATACCGCATCTTTTGCAAGCGCTATATACCACACACCTTTGTTGAGTTCGTTATCGCTTATTTCGCGGCTGAACATACCAACATCTGCATTGCCTGAAAGTGCATCGGTTAAACCCTTTCCTGCGCCGCCGGGCTGTATATTAAAAACAATATTGGGATGAGCTTTTTTATATTCATCGCTCCATTTCAGATTTAACGGATACAATGCAAATGCTCCTGAAAAATTAATTTGTTTTGAATTGCTTTGAGATTGTTTACAGCCAGTTGAAATTATAATTACAAGGAATAAAAAGAATGAAAACAGTTTTTTGCCCACCATAAATAAAGCATTAATTGGTTTGATAATTTGTTGTGGCGTAAACGTAAAAATTAAAACCTGATGGTGGCTGCAAAAATGCGTAAAAATAATAAATAGTGCTATTTATTATTTTTATTCAGAAATGATTAAATATCCTGCTGCTGATCTATTCTACGTTAACAAGAACTACATCACAATACAATGGCGAGTTAGGTGCAATGGTTTTAGTTCCTGTGCAGCCATAAGCCAGTGAAGATGGTATTAGTATTTTGATGTGACCACCTTTTTGTATATATGGTATCGCTATACGCCATCCTTCAATAAACTGGTTTAGCGGAGAGGTAACAGGCGTTGCAGACTTATCTTCCACAACATTTCCATCAAGTGTTTTAATAATGTAAGTAACAGTGATTACAGAATTTTCATCAGGTGTAATTCCTGAGCCCTGGTCAATAACCTGATAATAAATTCCGTTATAATCAACTGTATAATTTATGCCGTTGCTGCTGCAAAACGAAGCCATTTTATCAGCTTCAGAAGCTGCTGAAACAGGTATGCATGCAGTATCGTTCTTTTTGTTACACGTAATAAATATAATTGCAGCAGAAAACAGTAGTATTATTTTTTTCATCAGCACTTTCTTTACACCTTGAATATTCAACTATTACTTTTCAGAATTTTTTTCAGTATCAGGTTTTTCATTTCTAAGCTTTAATTCTTTGTAAGCTTGCTCATTCATTTCCCATCTGAATTTTTTATAAAAAAACCCTGTAAAAGCAACTATACCTGCTATAGCTATAAATAAAACAACAGGACTGCTTTCCCCTTGGGCAACCATGTTTGCCCTTTCATACCACCCGGATTCCAAGGCCAGCAAAATGCCGCCGCCCAATGCCAAACCAATAGGAAGCCCCGGAAAAAATTGTTTTAATATTGATTTTTCTTTTACACGGTTTTCTTCCCAATATTTTATAAATGCTTTGTCCTTCTCTGAAAGCATATAGACGTTCTGTTTTTAGGTAACGCTGCTTTACAGTTTATATTGCATAAAAAATTACAACATAAATTGTGTTTGCATTTAAAAACAAAAAAATATTTTTGCGCTCCGGTTTAAAATTGAAACTATAATTATTGTGAACAAATTTGACGCTTATATAACTGATTATTTATACGAAAACAAAGAAGTTGCTCTCGAAAAAATTGGTACACTTAAAACCACTGCTGCCCGTGAGCCTGGAGATGCTCAAGCAACTTCTGTAACTTTTATATACGATAAAAAGGTTGCTACTTCTGATGGATTAATACATTTCATTTCCGAAAAAGCAGTTAAGAATAAATACCTGATTACATCAGACCTTGAATCGCATTTTGCGCAAGTAAGAGAATTTATAAATATTGGCAAAAGCTATGAAATTCCTGACATAGGATTTATTAAAGCAACCAAAAGCGGTGCGTATGAATTCCTGCCTTATTCTGAAATTAATAAACCTGCAAGAACAGGTATGCAACAGGTTAAACGCAAAAAAAGCAATAACCGTTCTGCAATACAATTACTAACTTTTCTTATTGTAATTGCAATTCTTGCGGGATTAGGATGGCAGGCTTACCAGTTTTTCAGTAAACCACAAACTGGCACTACTAATGCCATACCTGCCAATATTGATACTACTGCAATCATTCCTGTTCAGGATACCGTTAATCATGTAAACACTGATACTACTGCGGTTAAGCAAACAACTACTTATGCTGATAGCGATGTGGTAAATGTGAAGTATATTTTTGAAACTACGGCTTCTGTTTTGCGTGCGCAAACAAGAACTGCTCAATTAAAAGGTTTTGGCAATGATGCAGCTTATGACAGCTTTATAAATAACAATACAAAATTTTATTCTTTGTATATTTTAAAACCAACAAGAATTGCAGATACGCTTGCTGTAAGAGATTCAATAGGTAAGTTTTTACAAAAAGATATACAACTTAAAATAGTGCAGGCTAAGCCTTAAGATCAATTTATTTTACCAATTCGCCTTTTAAAAAACTTTCCCAGCTTTCAAGCATTTTTCCTTTAAGCACCCGGGGAAATTTATGCTGTCCTCCGATTTTACCCATAGAGCGCATAAACTGAATAAAAGTTTTTTCCGGCAATACGTCAAGAAAAATTTCTTTTAAAGCGCTGGTACGCTCAGTAGCATAATCATCGTTCAGTTGTTTAAGGTATTCATCTATTTTATAACGCAGTGTTTCTGCGTTTACATTATCATCGCAGGCAACATACCAATGATGAGCAAATAAATTTTCATACGATTCGCCGGCAACAGTGAATTCAGGGATGGAAATATTCATATCGCTGCTTGCCTGTTCAATTGCTTTATTCATGTTTTCAACGCTAAGATGCTCACCCACCAAACTAAGGTAATGTTTGGTGCGGCCAGTAATTACTATTTCGCAACGCTTTTTATCGGTAAAACGAATTGTATCGCCAATTAAATAACGCCATGCACCGGCGCTTGTGCTAATTAAAATAACGTAATCTTTATTTTCTTCAACATCAGCCACAGTAAGTATTTCAGGGTTAGCTACGGGTTCACCGTTCACATCAAAATTCTTATCATCAAACGGAATAAATTCATGAAAAATATGTTCGTTGGTTACAAGACGCATGCCTGAAGCATTTGGCCTGTCCTGGTAAGCAACAAATCCTTCGCTGGCCAGGTAAGTTTCAATATAAGTAAGCGGTTTTGCAAGCAGTTTTTTAAAACTTTTTTTATACGGCTGAAGGCTTACGCCGCCATGCACGTAAAATGCCAGGTTTGGCCAAATATCATGAATGCTGTTAAGATTATATTCAGCGATAATCATCTCCATGCACATCTGTATCCATGCAGGTACACCAACAATAAAACCTATATCCCAATCCGGAGCTTTCTTTACAATCTCTTTTAGTTTGCGCGTCCAGTTGCGTTGCCGTGCAATTTTTCTGCCTGGTTTATAAAATGGCTGAAACCAGAAAGGAACTTTTTTTGCAGTGATACCGCTAAGATCGCCGGCATAATATCCCGCTCCCTTTTGCAAGGCCGTACTTCCGCCAAGCATCAGCCAGCCTTTGCCTATTGAACGCATAGGAATGTCGCTGTAATTGCGCAACGAAAGTATTTGGCGGATCATAACCACCCGATTGCCTTTAAGCAGATCGTTTGTTACAGGAATATATTTACTTGCTGCCTCACTTGTACCGCTGCTTAACGCATAGTATTTTATTTTGCCCGGCCAGCAAACATCCGGCACGCCCTGCAATGTGCGGTGCCACCATGCTTCATAAATTGTACTATAATTAAAAAGCGGAACAAGCTCCTGGAATTTTTTTACAGGATCTGCCTGCAGCAGAATTTCATCAAAACGGTATTGCTGTCCAAATTCAGTAAATCTTGCTTTGTGTAAAAGCTTTTTCAGCACACGCCTTTGTTGCCGTTTAAAATCATTTTGCGGCAAGCGTAATCTTTTCAGTATTGTTTCAGGAAGATTGATGTCAAATAAGGCCATTAGTACCAATCTTTATTATCAAAGCTACGAAGCTACACAATATGTAATTTATATGGCAATATATATTTGAAAAATGGCAGAAGCTTTCTTGCTTATACTAATATCTGAACAGCTTTAAAGTTGCGGTAATTAACAAACTATTTTTATTATTTGAATGAACCTTATTGAATAAAAAGCTTATTCTATTTTAGCTGATTTTAATCACCACAAAAAATACATGAAGCAGAAACTAAGATATATTTGCGCATGCTTAAACAGGTATTAATGCAGGCTACTGAAGCCGCTGCAGCAATAATGAAAGAATATTCTACCAAGACATTTACCATTAGTAATAAAGAAGGCATTAATAATCTTGTTACCGAAGTAGATCATAAAAGCGAAGCAATAATTTTTGAAATCATAAAAAAAAATTATCCCGGCCATCATATTTTAAGTGAAGAATCCGGCGAAATAATCCAGGACTCAAATTATAAATGGATAATAGACCCGATTGATGGCACTGTAAATTTTGCCAATCATATTCCGATTTGCTGTGTAAGTATTGGCATTGAAGTGAATGGTAAAATGGAAATGGGCGCTGTATACAATCCATTCATTAATGAACTTTTTTTTGCACAACGCGGTTTTGGGGCCACATTAAATGATCAGCTTATTCATGTAAGCAAAACACAGCACGTAATTAATAGTTGTCTTGTAACAGGCTTTCCTTACACATATCTTGATATGGCAAACGGGCCTCTTGAAGTGTTCAGTAAATTCATACGCAAAGGCGTTCCTGTAAGAAGATTAGGCAGTGCTGCTATGGATCTATGCTGGGTTGCAGCAGGCCGCTTTGATGGATTTTACGAACATAAATTAAGTGCATGGGACAGTGCTGCAGGTTTTTTAATTGTTGAAGAAGCAGGCGGTAAAGTAACCGATATGAAAGGCGATTATTATAACCCTTACCAGCCGGGAATTATTGCAACCAATGGTATTATTCATGATGAATTATTAGCAGTTGTGAAAGGCGGAGAAGTCTGAGTTAAGAACGAAGTTAGAAGTACAAATTAAGAAGCAGGAAATATGTGCTGAGAAGTTTATTGAAATGAGTATTCTGACCGTCATGTCGAGGAACGAGACATCTCTCTTATGTAGTAAAGCAAAAAATAAAGCAGAGATTTCTCCTATCGTCGAAATGACGTCCCAAATGGTTCATAGTTTTTCTATATTTAAACAGGCTTTAAGAGAATTCAATACGGCTTTGGCATCAGAAATAAATGAATTAATAAACGAGGCAACAGAATTATTAATGATCGTTGTTGCATCTAATCGTTGTTGCATCTATAAATACAACACGAAGTAAAATGAAATGATCTTATTTCATACCTCGTACTTCTAACTTTAAATATTATGGCAGATCGTACAGAAATATCTTCTCTTGGTGAATTTGGACTGATAGATCATCTTACAAAAAATTTTGAGTTGCGTAATGCCTCAACTATTGTTGGTGTTGGTGATGATGCAGCTGTAATTGATCACTTTGGCAGGCAAACCGTTGTTACAACAGATCTGTTGATTGAAGGTGTTCATTTTGATTTAATGTACACACCCTTAAAGCATCTTGGTTATAAAAGTATCGTTGTTAATTTAAGCGATATATATGCAATGAATGCAACGCCAACACAGGTAACTGTAAGCATCGGTATAAGCAACAGGTTTAGTCTTGAAGCATTAAATGAATTTTATGAAGGCATTTATGCAGCCTGCGAAAAATATAATGTTGATCTTGCCGGCGGCGATACATCTTCTTCGCAAAAAGGTTTTGTAATTTCTGTAACCGCAATTGGTGAAGTTGCGCCAGATAAATTTGTGAAGAGAAGCACGGCTAATAAAGGAGATTTGATTTGTGTAAGCGGAGATCTGGGTGCCGCATTTTTAGGTTTAACCTTATTGGAAAGAGAAAAAGGCATTTACCTCGAGAACCCGCAAATACAACCTGATCTTGAAGGGGAAGATTATATCGTTGGCCGTTTATTAAAACCTGAAGCAAGAAAAGATATTATTGAATTCTTTGCACAGCAAAATTTATTGCCCACTGCAATGATGGACATCAGCGATGGACTAAGCAGTGAAACATTGCATATTTGTAATCAAAGTAATTTAGGTTGCCGGCTGCATGAAGATAAATTGCCGATTGCTGAAGAAACACGCAATGCCGCTTTTAAATTTGGATTAGACCCAACTATCTGTGCGCTTAATGGCGGTGAAGATTATGAACTGATCTTTACTTTTAAACAGGATGATTACGATAAAATTATTTTGAATGATGCGATTAGCATAATTGGTTATATGACTGATGCAGAAGAAGGCAGAAAATTTATTACCAAAGGCGGTAATAGTTTTGATATAACTGCACAGGGCTGGAATTCGCTGAAATAAAACAAAATGTATAATATTACTTCATTGATTTTCAAACCGGCAAAATTTTTTGGAAGAGCATAATAATATAAATCTTTGCGTTGACTGCAAGCAAATTGAAAATCTCGAAAACTACATACATCTGGGCATTAGGATTTTCGATAATCCTATTTGTGTCAGGACAGCTTTTATTTGTACAGGCATTTAAGCTTTTTGAGCCGCAAATTGACGGAATTTTTTTTCAAATAACAGAACATACAGCGACACCAAAGACCTCAACGAGTTTTTCACTATTACTTTTTCTTATCCCTATTTTCATAGTATTCGCTTGGCGACTTGGGCACATCACTTCTTTAAATAAGAAAATTGCGTCTGCCTTATTTATTCTAATCGTTATAACTATCGGAATTTTCGCAAGACATCAAGAAGTGAAAATTTATTTTACAACTGTGATAAAGCCAGCTTTATTAACTAATGGCAAGACAAGCATTATATATCCAATCGACCCTATAAATTTTGTGTATTATATGTTTGCAGGACTAATAATAGGTTCGATACTTTCATTTATCTTATTTAATCAAAGAAAGAGATATAAGACTTGAAGCCATGCAGCTAACAAGTGCATTTGTGAAGTATGCTTAACCAGCAGCAGTAATTCTTATCATCACAACTTAAATTGCAGCATAAGAAAAAATGGTTCGTGCTACAAACACGAACCATTTTTCTAAAACAATTTATTTATTGAATAGTTACTTTACGAATTACTTTATTAGCCACTTCAGAAACGTATACTGTTTTTCCATCAGCAGTTGTTGCAATACCGCCAATTTCTCCGAAGCCCGCAACATCTCCTGAACCATCACCCCAGTTTGTTGGATTTTTTCCAACTAAAGTAGTTACATCAATGCCTGGTTTTACAACACGCAGTGCAGGTGATTTATAGCCAACACGTCCATATGTTGTAAAATAAATTGATTTACCATTTTGTGTTGCAGATACATGGTCAACTCTATTTGCCTGCGCCTGGGATACCGGTCCATCAACATCAACTCCCAAGCCTTGTTCATATTGAAATAAAGATGTTACTGCGCCGGCAGGTGTTACTTTGCGCACAAGATCATCACTGTAATCAGCCACGTATAAGTTACCATGTCCATCAGCGCACATATCCCAAACACCACGACCAAAAGTTGCATTCTCGCCGATTCCGTCCTGGAAAAGCCCTGACTCTCCTCCCCGATCAGTGCTGGGTTTTCCTGCAAACTTTTTTACAGTACCATCGTATGGCGCAGTTGAAGTGAAGTCAATATAATGTATGGTATTCCATGATTCATTGAAGAAATAAACATTGCCGTCTTTACCTGTAGCCACTCCGCGGGGAATATCGAAATGATCTTTTTTATTCAGCTTGCCCAGTTCATTACCTCCATAAACCCTCTTAACAATAGCAGTTAATTTATATGACGTTCCTTTTGGTTCAATTTTATATAAACAGTTTTCTTCAGTAATAAAATATAAAGAGCCACCGATAGAATCAGGGGTTACATCAATATCCAGTATCTCATCAAAATTGTTGATCTTACCAAAAGGCAAATATGTTTTTACATTATTGTTTTGATCAACGCTGCGGATAACAGTACCATCTGTAACATACAGTACATTGTTACGATTATCATATACCATTTTTGTAGGATTCCAGAAACGCGCCTTGCTGCCATTACCATCATCATCGCCTTGTATACCATACTTGCCGGCAATTGTAGAAACCAGTACATTGTATTTGGCAAGATCATTAGTTGCAACGCTGATAATATGATTGATATCTAAGTTGGTTTCAACGCTCTTTTTACAAGCTGTTGCTAAACATAACACCGCTAATAAAAAAAGAAATGCGCGGGACATAAAAAAGTGTTTCATAATAATTCGAGTTTTGAAATTGGTTATAATGTGATACAAAACTCGCATCATTAAAAGTGCAGTAAAACAGGAAAGGAATTGAAATGAATTTTTTGCAGCCTGAATTGCATTTTTTCCCGATGAATGCTGTAAAGTAAATTTTTTATTTTTGGCTGGTGATCTTATTTACAATTAGCGGTAATGCTTTAAGTATTTATGGTTGCTGGTGTATAGAAGGATTAAACCGCTTTATTATTTGCCATATCAGTTCAGCACTTATTAAAGCTATTACTGCAAATAATGCTGCACTAAAATCTCCGGTGGCAAAGCTTCCTGCCAATGCAATTAAGTAAACACTAAATGGTATCAGCGTCATCACGCACAAGCCTGCAATATTTAATTTTATTTTGAATGGACGGTTTGCATCGGCCATCTTTTTTCTCAAAACAATCAATGATAAAAATTCCAGGAATAACCCGGCACCATATAAGGTTATATCAATTATAAGCAGGTCAGCAAATGTCCACAAGATCATTATGCTTACAATTATTGCACAAACAAGTATGGAAATATATGGCGTTTTAAATTTTGAATGAATGCTATGCAATTTTTTAGGCAGCAGTTTGTCGTCGCTCATAACTTTTGGCACACGTGATACAGATAATAATACTGCTGAAAATAAACCCAATGTGCTAGCCATACCGCCGACTGCAATTAAAGCCCCAAGCCAGCTTCCGCCAATTAATGCACCCACTGCGGGAAAGCCTTCATCATTCAACACAGCAGAACTTATTCCGCTCGCCTGTGCTGTAAGCACTGTAATAAAATAAACAATGAATATTATTATAAACGCAGTTACGGTTGATTTAATATAAGAGCGCACCGGCCTGTCAACTTCTTCTGCATACGTCATTGTATTGTCCCAACCGCAAAAATTCCACATTACTATAAACAGTGCAAGGCCAAGCGATGAAAAATGAATACCGCTTAATGAAAGATGCGGTATTGAAAACAAAACATCATGCGAAGCAAATGCTGTAATAAATAAAATTATGAATGGCGCAATAACTGCAATGCCTAACACTACCGAAGTTTCACCAACAGGAACAATACCTAAAATATTCAACCCTGCTCCTGCCCATATTATAATTAAACAAATGGGAATTTTATATGCTTCCATCCCCGGGAAAAAATATGATGCATATTCAACAAATAACACAGGGTAAATAGCAAGATCAACAAAAGTATATAACCACGTCCACCAGCCTTCATAAAAGGCAAAGCGAAGACCTAATGCCCGTTTTACCCATTGATAATAACCGCCTGTAACCGGCATCATGCTGTTTAATTCAAGCACAGTTAAAATGGTTGGAACATCCCACAATAACGGTGTAATAATTAGCAGCAATAAAGCGCCATTGTTACCCGCATAAGTAAGTAAAGGTTCAAGACCATAAGGCCCTCCGGAAACAGTTAAAAATATTACAGCAACAAGTTGAAAAAGACGCAATCGCTTTTTATTGGGCGTAGACAGCATTAGCGGTAAAAATAAAGTTTACAGATTATTCAGGGGGTATTTAAGACAGAAATTTTTGATCGCAATTATTTGCAGCAGGAATTCTGTTCAACATATTTTTATGTAATTATTAATTATTAATTCATATAAATTTGCGCTCCAAATTGCCCGGTAGTATAATGGTAGTATCTCAGATTCTGGCTCTGATGGTCTTGGTTCGAATCCAGGCCGGGTAACAAAAATTCTTCACTAATATTCTTTCCTGTTTATTTAATGGCGCAAAAAAAATTAATCCGTTTTGAAGAGCTGAAAACGTTTTCTAACGTGTTGCAATATCCTGAAAACATGCAGGGCAAATGGCATGCGTTTTTTACTAATAAAAATCCTATAACACTTGAGCTTGCCTGCGGTAAAGGAGAATATGCAGTTGGGCTGGGCAGATTATATCAAAACAAAAATTTTATTGGTATTGATATTAAAGGCAACCGTATTTGGAAGGGCGCTAAAATTGCTTTGAATGAAGGCTTGAAAAATGTTGCCTTCCTGCGTACTCAAATTGATAAACTTACTGATTACTTTACGTCCAGTGAAGTAAGTGAAATATGGATCACCTTTCCTGATCCGCAACTGCGTTTTTCAAAAATGAAAAAGCGTTTAACGCATCCAAAATTTTTGCGTTTATATAAAATAATTTTGCAGCAAGATGGAATCATCCACTTAAAAACAGATAGTCCTGATCTTTATAATTTTACTAAAGTGGTGATCCAATTATACCAATTAAAGATTATAGAAGATAAAGATGATTTGTATAAAGAAAACAACATCAGCGAAGCATTACAAATAAAAACGCACTACGAAAACCTGGACATTGCGCAAAGCAATAAAGTGCATTACCTTGCTTTTGAATTGAACGCTGACTTTCCAAAAGAAAAAGATGAACAACTAAAAGAATTATTTCGTGAATAAGCGCTTAAATGAAGATGATGATTATTATTTCAACAGCGATGGCCTGGTTGTTTTTACAAAGGAATATTTATTAGAGCGCGGATATTGTTGCGGGAATGGCTGTGTAAATTGCCCTTATGATTATAAAATGGTTCCTGAACCAAAGCGAACAATGTTGCTGGAAAAAAGAAAACAGGAAGGTCATAGTTCGTAGGTTATAGTTCATTGTAAAAATTATGCTATAACCATGAACCATCAACTATACGCCAATGGCAAAACAACATTTAAAAGACCTCACCAACAATCATTCTTTTTTTGAAGATGTGTGGGATGTTGCGCGGCAAATTCCTAAAGGCCGCGTTACAAGTTATGGTGCTATTGCAAATTATCTGGGCACAAAAATGAGTGCACGCATGGTTGGCTGGGCAATGGGCGCATCTGTTTATGCAAAACCAAAAGTACCTGCGCACAGGGTTGTAAACCGTGTGGGTTTATTAAGCGGTAAAATGCATTTTGGAAATGCTGATGAAATGCAAAAACGTTTGGAAAAAGAAAAGATCAAAATAGAAAAAGACATGGTTGTTGATTTTGATAAACTGTTTTGGGATCCGGCAAAAGAGTTGATGTTATGATATTTCGCGCTAAGACGCAAAATTTCGTAAAGCAATTAAAGTGATTTCTTTTAGTCTTCGCGAATCTTCGGAGCTTTGCGTAAAACCGCTATCCAAAATCTAGCTCTGTATTATCGCCGATGTTTAGCGTACGGCTTAATCCTTTTACACTTGCATCGCTGCCAATAAGTGAGTTATCAAGAACTACTTCAAACAAATTTGTATAAGAACCGATAATACTATCGCGCAGCACAGAATATTCAACAGTTGTATTTGCACCCACAGATACATGCGGACCCACAATACAATTTTTTAACCTGCACCCGGCGCCAATACTTACCGGTGGAATGATAATAGAGTTTTCTGATTGCAGGCTTGCATCAACAACGCCACCAAATTTTTTAAGTAATGTAGTATTACTTTCCAACAACGTTTCTTTTTTGCCGCAATCAAACCAGTTCTTCACCCTGAACGATTGAAATTTTGCACCGCGACGTATCATGCAATCCAGTGCATCGGTTAAATTGTATTCGCCATAGCTGGTTATGTGCTGCGTAAACAAATGCTCAAGACATTGAAATAAAATTTCTGTGTCTTTAATTTTATAAATACCCACCAGTGCCATATTGCTTTTTGGAATAGCAGGCTTTTCAATTACATGTTCAATAAAACTATACTCGCCAATTTCTGCAACCCCAAAACTGCGTGGGTCATCTACTTTTTTTACACCCAGCATATTATATGGCGCACTTAGCACTTCATTAATATTATAATCACAAATGGTATCGCCCAGCGTTACTAAAATTTCATCATTACCAATTAAAGTTTTTGTAAGCTCAACTGCGTGGCCGGTTCCGCGGCGCTCATTCTGCTGTACAAAATGGCAGGTAAGATCAGGATAAGTTTGCTGCACATAATCCTGAATTTTATCACCAAGATAACCAACCACAAAAATAAATTCATGAATGCCTGCATCGTGTAGCTGATCAACAATAAAACTTAAAATTGTTTTACCAGCTATAGGTATTAAAGCCTTGGGCTGTGTATATGTATGCGGCCGTAATTTGGCGCCGGCGCCTGCTACGGGAATTATTGCCTTCATTGGTTCTTTAGCTGCATCATGTTTAAATTACACATTTTGCAGCGGTGTGAAATTAATAACTTTTTTATTGAGCATTAAAAATTGTATTACTGACAATTAATTTATGAAAAAAATATGCTACCGGCAAATGAATTCTATTTAGCTTCTGTTGTGTCACTCTCTTATACCCTATTAATTCTAGTTAGCAATAATACAGTCATCAAAAATAAACGCATCACCGCATTATATTTGCTGCTCAATAAAATAAAAAATGAGTTTTCAATCTGCCCCTGAAATTGTTTCAAATCATGTTTGTGAATTAGGCGAGGGTCCTGTTTGGGATGAAGTCAATCAGTGCATATTATGGCTCGATATAACCAAAGGCGAAATTCATAAATATAATATCAATACAAATCTTCATACTTTTTTTAAGGTTGGTGAAATGGTTGGCTGCATTGCGCCAAAAGAAAGTGACGGCTTTATTGCCGGTCTTGAAAATGGAATAGCATTTATTGATATAGAAAAAAATGCTATTCAGCATATTGTTAATCCTGAAGAGGGTTTAGGCAACCGCTTTAATGATGGTAAATGCGATGCTGCAGGCAGATTTTGGGTGGGAACAATGGCATTATCAGAAGAAGAAAGCAAAGGCAATTTGTACGTAATGGAAACGGATCTTTCTGTAAAAAAGAAAATAGAAAATGTTACCATTTCAAATGGTATTGCCTGGAATATGGATAACACAATTATGTATTATATCAACACCCCAACTAACTATGTTTTTGCTTTTGATTATAACGCTGAAACCGGTGATATAGAAAATCAAAGAGTGGTGATTGATCTTACGCATGAAACCGGATCTGCAGACGGAATGACGATTGATGAGGAAGGAATGTTGTGGATTGCATTTTACGGCGGATGGCGCGTTGGACGATATAATCCAACTACAGGAGACTTATTGCAGCAAATTAATTTGCCTGCAGAAAATGTAACCTGCTGTACATTTGGAGGCGTTGAATTAAATGATCTTTACATTACAACTGCAAGTAAAGGGATGAGTGAAGAAGCTTTAAAAAGACAACCGGATGCAGGTAAATTATTTGTTGTAAAAAATGTTGGCGTTAAAGGAATGAACGCCAAAAAATTTAAAGGCTGATTTATGAAATGAAAATAATACAACAATGGCATTCCCTCGAACAAATCTGAACAGGCATCTGGCAACTAAAAAATAAATTCATACAGATGAAATTAATACGCTTTGGTAATAAAGGAAATGAAAAACCCGGTATTGTAGATAACGAAAACAAACGCTGTGATGCGTCAGGTATATTCAAAGACTGGAATAAAGATTTTTTTGAGCAGGATGGTTTGCAAAAATTACAGGCGATAAAAGATATTTCTTCTTTACCAATGGTTGCAGAAACAGAACGCTGGGCTGCACCAATTGCAAGACCAGGAAAAGTTATATGCATCGGTTTAAATTATTCTGATCATGCAACAGAAGCGGGAATGAAAATTCCTGATGAACCGATTGTATTTATGAAAGCTTCAAACACTGTTGTTGGCGCTTATGACAATATTATCATACCCAAAAAAAGTAAAAAAACAGATTGGGAAGTTGAGCTGAGTTTTGTAATAAAAAAAGAGGCACGTTATCTTAACAATATTAATGATGCAAAAAATTTTATTGCAGGTTATGCAATAGCAAACGATGTTTCTGAACGCGAATTTCAAATTGAAAGAGGCGGGCAATGGACAAAAGGAAAATCATGTGATAGCTTTTGTCCATTGGGCCCTTATCTTGTAACACCGGATGAAATTGAAGATGTACAGAATCTGTCGCTTTCATTAAGTGTAAACGGCAGGCAAATGCAAAAGGGCAGCACCAATAAAATGATCTTTAATGTAAATTATATCATTCATTATTTGTCTCAATTTATGACGCTGGAAGCAGGCGACCTTATCTTAACGGGAACCCCGCCCGGTGTTGGTATGGGAATGAAACCTAATCAATATTTAAAAGAAGGTGATATAGTGGAGCTTGTTGTTGAAAAGCTTGGTATTCAAAAACAAGTATGCATAAATGCCTGAGTATTTATAAATCTCTTGGGTTATAGGGTGTAAACCCTTACTTTTGCAGCCTCAAAATTTTCGGGAGGTAGTTCAGCCCGGTAGAATACCTGGTTTGGGACCAGGGGGTCGCAGGTTCGAATCCTGTCCTCCCGACAAATTGTTTTTATAGCTTTTTAAAAGCCCGCAATTAAATAATTTCGGGCTTTTTTGTTTTTGTTCTTTACTCTATTTACGTTCGTGCAAATGGCGGCAGTTGTTGAGCAACAGGATGAGTTTACTTTCTTAACAATAGTCGTAAAGTTTTATTTCTAAATAATGATGGTTGCTTTTAGTATTCTCATACTTATTTCGGCACGGAACAAACAAAGCTGCCGCTTATTCCGTCAAGCCTCCGAGGTTGTGCGTTAGAAATTTCTATTTGTTTTTCCATCAACTATTTTGTCATACTTAATCATTGGGTTCCCACAATTGAATTTTGTTACCTTCAATGTCAAGTATGTGAACAAATTTACCATAGTCATATGTTTCAACTTTGTCTACAATAGTTACGTTTTCCCTTCTTAATTCTTCAACCAATGCTTCTAAATTCTCTACTCTATAGTTTATCATAAAGTCTTTTGTTGAAGGCTCAAAATATTTTGTTTTTTCTGCAAAAGGATTCCACTGGGTAAGCCCTTTTTTGGTGCTGTCATCAACTTGCAGCCATTCAAAGCTTGTTCCATATTGGGTTGTGTCAAACCCAAGGTGTTTTTTATACCATTCATTAATTGCATTTGGGTCTTTGCATTTAAAAAAGATGCCGCCAATACCTGTTACTTTTTTCATTTTTTTATTTTTATTAATGTTTAAATTAATTCTGCTGATTTTCTCATTGATGTATTTTATTTTTTAGCTGATTTTCTTTTCAAAATAAGTGAGCTTATCAGCGTAACAACTAAACCTACCGGCAAAATTTCCACGTAAGTCATCATCGCATTGTAGAATGGATTATTAAGCATCGTGGCCATGTCCGCCATTTCTTTTGTTTGCTTATCTATTTCCACCTGGCTTGCCCCGCTTGCTCTCAGCTGGTCATGCATGTGTGCTGAATACTTTTCCGCAAAATCGGGTATGAAAAAAAAATAGTCAATCAGCCAGGCAACAACATAAATGGTGGAAGCAATTAAAACAATCATGATCCCGATTTTAAATGCTTTACCAAAATTGATAACTCCTCCATTATATTTATCTCTGTAATTGCGAATGCCTACATACACCAATGAAAAGGCGATGAGCATAGAAGCGTACCCGATGAGCAAGCTTCTGTTATAATCAAAGTTGCCTTCACGATGGCTTATGCTGTTTACACTAATCAGCATTAAAACAGAAACAACAATGCCTGCAATAAGTCCGTAGATGATAATATTCTTTCGCATTTTTTTATTTTTTTGTAGATACAAATGTGGCTAATGCATAAGTTTTTCCGGTCATACTTTCGGCTATTTTTTTGCTTTTGCTTAACACGGATCAAGTTGTGCCGTTTATTTCATACCAAAGTATGAAGTTTTAAGGGATGAGATTTAACCTTTTTGCCTTTTCAACTGCTTGTATCCGTCTTTTCACATCCAACTTTTCAAAAAGATTTTGATTGTGTGTTTTGACGGTGCTTAATGAAATGAAAAGTTTTGCGGCAATTTCCTGGTTGGTGTGTCCTTGTGCCAGTAAACTCAATATTTCCAACTCCCGTTTACTTAATTCAAGTTGGGATATAAGTGATGTATTCAGAATAAAATTTTCATTCCGTATTACATACACTTCTTTTTCTACTACTACGGTTTCAACTTTAGGTTTTGAAAGTTTTAAAGCAAGCCATATTCCCAATGTTGTAAAAATGATGGCAATAAGTCCAACATAAATTTCAAAAGAATAATCAAAAATGATAAAGCGAAGTTCAAGCCATTTGAGAAGGAACAGCAGAAAGGCCAGGCTGATGCTGTAAATTATTGTTGCCTTATGCTTTCCCAAAAAATTTTTGTTACCTGTCATGACACAAATATCCAAAATCTGCAGTTATCTCAATGTTCATACTGCAGCCATAGGATTGCCACTTTTTATCGGCTCATAGTAAAGCGTTATTGCACCACAGCTAAAGATTTTTGTTTTTAAAAGCTTAAGGTTAACCTTATCGTTTATGTTTTTAAATAATGCTAAGCCGCTTCCTAAAACAATTGGCTGAACGCCGATCTGGTATTCATCAATTAAGTCAAGTTGCGTTAAGGCTACAATTAAACTCGGGCTGCCGACTAAAATGTCTTTGCTCCCGCCATTGCGGGATTGCTTGAGTGCTAAAATTTCTTCTTTAATCACTTCCTTTTTCAATTCTGTATTTTTCCAATCAACATTCTTCAACGTGCGGGAAAAAACAATCTTTGAAATATTGTCTATTAATACAGCAAATTCATCCATTGGTTTGTTACCAGTAGGATTTTTTACGACAGATGGCCAATAACTTTCCATAAGCTGATAGGTTATCCTTCCGTATATAAGGGTGCCTGCATTACTTAATAGCTCATTATAATGCTGATGTATCTCATCATCTGCAATCATTGCCGTGTGGTCGCAAAACCCGTCAAGTGTCATATTGATTGCTGCAATTAGTTTTCTCATAGATTGTTTTTAAAAAATGCCATTGTTAGCTGCAAAATTATCTCCTTCTCTAAATCAACGTTTTTCTATTCATTTTTTTATAGGAGTTTCGGCTATCTGCAAACTCAACTCACCTTCGTCTTCATATAAACTATTAAGCGAACTTTATAAAATTACCTGTTGAACCCTGGGATTATCCGGCAGCGCAGCATAAAGCAGTAAAAAAATGATGATAAATATCCCGGTGCTGTTTATATATTCTTCGATTTAAGGCAAAGAAAGCTGGCCGGCATTATATAAGCCGAAACATGGTAATGAACAATATTGCTGCTTAAACCTGTATTATTGCAGCATAATTATTTATTTTGACGCCACCAAACTTTGTGTGCATGAAATTCCCTTTTACCTTTTGTGTTTTAGTGCTGTGTTTTATTAAAGCTGCCGCGGGCAATACCACTGCAAAAGATTCAAATATTGTTATAAGTTCAGCAAAAGAAATTTATGAATTTGTGTATGATAAATCATCCAATAGTGTGCAGGTAAAAGAACTGCTTACTACAGATTATTTATGCAATGATTTCCGCAGTTCACTGCCTGTTGTTGAGTTTTACAATAATGAAACAACCATTGATAATGTTGATTTTTCAGTGGATGGTAAAAAGCCAAAAGGTATTACGCCGGTGTATTCTTATTACCAGGTTGATGATTATTTTTATTCTGATGCGCATGTATGTTATTTTCCTTTGTTGCTTGATAAAAAAGGAAGCATTGCCGAAGTGAGCTTTCAAAAAACAGTGAAAGATCCGCGCTATCTTACCAACGCTTTTTTTAGTGAATCATACCCGGTAACTTCAAAACAGGTAATTTTTAAAGTACCCAAGTGGATGAACATTGAATTAAAGGAAATGAACTTCAGCGGTTTTAATATCAGCAAATCAAAAGAATCCGACAGTAAAAATGATGAAGATGTTTATGTGTACAGTGCATCAAATGTGGCAGCAAGAGAAGATGAAAATTCATGTCCCGGCCCAACCTATATTTATCCGCATATTCTGGTTATTTCAAAAGAAGCAAATCCGCAGGGCAATTCGTTTACTTATTTTAAATCTGTTGCAGATCAATATGCATGGTATCGTTCCATCTTAAAAAATCTTTTAAATGATGAAACAGTTATAAAAGCAAAAGCAGATGAAATTATTGCAGGAAAAACGGATGACATAGATAAGATAAAAGCCATTTTTTACTGGATGCAAAACAACATTCGCTATATAGCTTTTGAAGATGGCATTGCAGGTTTTTTGCCTGATAAAGCGGAAGAAGTTTTACGCAAAAAATACGGCGATTGCAAAGGCATGGCAAATCTTACCAAAGAACTTTTAAAAGCAGAAGGTTTTGATGCAAGGCTTTGCTGGCTGGGCACCAATCATATTGCATATGATTATTCAACACCATCACTGGCTGTAGATAACCACATGATTTGCGCTTTGATGTATAAAGGCAAAACGTTTTTTTTAGATGCAACAGAAAATTATCTTGGACTGAATGATTATGCAGAACGCATACAAGGCAGGGAAATTTTAATTGAAGACGGCGACAAATATATTCTTACGCATGTGCCTGAAGAAACCTATGCCCAAAATCTGGATTCGGAAAAAAGAATGCTGACAATAACCGGCAACGATCTTACAGGAATAGTAAGCAATGAATGGACAGGTGAAGAGAAAGAATATATTTTATACCAGTTGAATTATATAAGAAAAGATAAATCAGCAGATGCATTAAAAAAATACCTGGCTGATGGAAATGGCGATTATAAAATAGCGGATCTTAAAACATCCAACCTTGATAATATTGACGGCGACCTTACTGCGAATTATACTATAACGCACAGCAACGCTGTTTCATCATTCAGCAAAGATTATTATGTTGATCTTGATTTTAAAAAGGAATTGAACGGAAGCGATTTTGATACTTCAAACCGCAAGCTTGATTTTCTTTTTCCTTATAAAACACATGTGGAGCGCATTACAGAACTTACTATTCCATCCGGTTATAAAATAAGTTCTGTGCCGCCGGATCTTTCTGTAAAAAATAATAATTATGATTTCAGCGTTACCTATACACAACAGCCCGGCAAGATCATTTATCACAAAAGCATCATCCTTAAAGATCCGCATATTGCCAGGGCAAATTTTAAGCAGTGGAATGACGATATTTCAAAGCTTACTGAATCATACAATCAACAACTTGTTTTAACTGCACAGTAAATTATGAAATGAGCCATAAAAATTTTCGGGCAAATTAATACCAACGGCGATGAAAATTTTTATTGCGAAACGAAGTTCGATGATACTTTTAAAAAATTAATATGACGTCATCAATTCCATGTGACAATTGAAAAACAAAATATTACACATGAAAATAAAACTTTTTTTTACCGTTATATCAGCCTGTATTTATTTAAACGTATTTGCGCAAAAAGATGATAAAGATTATACACAAAGAGCGCAGGATATTCAAACTGAAATTTGGAATAACTCTTCGCAGCCGTTTGCAGTAAAAACAATTCCTGCTGCAATGGATAGCGAAAGCGCTGTAATCATCGCAACATCATTTGACGTGGTGAACAGCGCAAAAATGAAAATGAAATGGAGTGCTTTAACTGCAGTGCAGCGCATGTTTTATCTAACAACTTATCATGAAAGGGTAAAAATAAATGATAAAGCTGCGTTGGATGATTACTCAACTTTAGAATACCAGAAAAAACTGGACAGAACTTTTTCTGCCGGTTTTGTAAAAGTGTACAACAAAACAGATACATACATAGGCGCAAAAATTATTAAGCCTGACGGAAAAGAAATTGTTGTGAATACCAATGAAGAAGTAATAACAAAAGATGAAACTAAAAAGAAGGAAGGCAAGCTCGCAATTCCTGACCTGCAGATAGGCGATATTCTTGATTATTATTTACGCACCGAAAAACTGCAGGAAGTTTTGCCTGAAACACAAGGACCATATACATTTTTTTTAGGCGGTGATTATCCTGTTTTATACCAGTCAATCCGCCTGCAGTTAGATGAAAAAACCGGCGTTGAATATGTGAATGCAAATGGTGCGCCTGCATTTAAAGCAAGCCGTGATGACGATGATAATATTGTGCTTGCGCTGGAGCAAAAAAATCTTCCTAAACTTCAAAGCAGCATCTGGACATCACCTTACCGGCAATATCCTTACATCTCGCTGCAATATATGTTTGTAACAAAAGGTGCAGAAGCAAAAAGCCATTTTAGCCGTGGTGAAGTAAAGCATGGTTCTTTAAGCGATGACCTGCTGAACCAGTTTCAAAAAATTTTGGAAAGCACGGGCTTGTCGGTGAGTTACGTACCTTATAATCAAACAACACAGTATTTTGGTGGTGAAAAACATATAAAAGATCTGCCACAGGATACGGTTGTAAAAACTTTGTATGTAGCATGGAGGCATAATACATTCTGCGATTTTTCCACCACAAATATTGATATTACCAACGATAATAATTATATACAGGCAAACAGTTTAATTGGCGCTATAAGCATGAGCCGCATGTTGCGTAGTTTAGGTATTGATCATGAATTGGTACTGGTTTGTGCCCGTACATCAAACAAATTAAAAGATGTAATGAACATTACAGATTTTGAAGCAATGATCCATTTAAAAACCGGTAAAGATTACTGGCTTGCTTTTAATGATATTGTAACGCAATTCAACGAAATACCTCCAAGATTACAAGGCGAAGATGGCCTGGTTTTCAGGCCGGATGTTGATGCAAAAAAATTAACCTACGATCAAACAGGTAAAATAAAAATCCCGGTAACTGCTGCAGATAAAAACATGGAAACGGAAAATATAAATGTTGCTTTTAATACTTCAAACATGCAGCAACTGCAGGTTGACAGGTCAACAGAATTATCCGGCGCAACAAGGCATTATACGCAA
>Ga0206932_1062_pt1 | contig 24340 bp, 20 predicted proteins | sample Alteio_BWOrgHeat_18_FD_153244 | JGI IMG/M metagenome (GOLD analysis project Ga0206932, IMG submission 153244) | Enriched cells from forest soil in Barre Woods Harvard Forest LTER site, Petersham, Massachusetts, United States -... | ecosystem: Environmental > Terrestrial > Soil > Temperate forest >...
TGGACACGCAGCGGGTGGCGATCATCAGCCGCGAGTTTGCCGAGCGGTATTTTCCGGGTGAGGATCCTATCGGTCACCGCATAAGCATGGGTAAGTCGTCCGCGAACGAGGAACCATGGGCGAGGGTTGTCGGGATTTCCGGCGACGCAAACTATTCCTGGGTCGATCGCGAAACACTGCCTGCGATGTATTTGAGCTCCGCGCAGGCACCGCCGTCCGAGGGTGCAACCTATATTGTATCGACCGACGGCAATCCACTAGCACTGGCTCCGGACGTACGGCGAGCGCTGGCGGCTCTCGACCCTGCTGTGCCGCTCGATGCAATGCAGACCTATGAGCAGTTCCTGCATGAAGCGCTTACGGGTCTGCTCAACGTTTCGGTATGGCTCGGCGTCGATGCGTTTCTCGCGCTGGTGCTCGCGGCAGTCGGCATTTTTGCAGTGATGGCGAACATGGTTGCGGAGCGGGTGCGAGAGATCGGCGTGCGGCTGACGCTGGGCGCAAGGCGCGAAGATATTCTCGAGATGATCCTGGGCAGCGCCGCTGTGCTGACGGGCGCGGGAGTTGGGCTAGGAATCGTAATGGCAGCCGGACTGGCGCGCATGGTCGCGAATCTGCTCTTCGGCGTGCGTCCGGGCGATCCAGTCGTATTTGTCACAACAACGGTGTCGATTGTAATCGTGGCACTCGTCGCAAGCTGGGCGCCTGCGCGCCGCGCCGCTTCCGTCGATCCGGTGGAGTCTCTGCGGGCAGAATAAAGAACAAGAGAGGTGATTGTATGCTCGGGAACAGCGGCAGTCGCCAAAAAAAGCCAAATCTACGAAAATCTTCGTTGACAACTACGAATAGCTTCGTATATGGTCTCTGTCATGAAGGAAAGAAGGCAACATTTACCCAAGCCTACCGAGGTAGAACTCGAGCTGTTACGGGCTCTGTGGGAGAAGGGCTCGGCCTCCGTCCGCGTACTCCATGAAGTTGTCAGCCACCAGCGGCCGTTGGGATATACATCAGTGCTGAAGACACTGCAGATCATGACCGAAAAGGGCCTAGTCGAACGCACCGAGGCCGGCAAGGCGCACATTTATCACGCGGCAGCAAGCCAGGAAGAGACCCAGAACCAACTGCTCCGTGACCTGAGCGAGCGCTTGTTCTCCGGCTCGGCGGCGCAGTTGGCGATGCATGCGCTTTCCATGCAGCCGGCCAGTGAGGAAGAGCTGGAAGAAATCCGCAAGATCATCCGGCAAAAGAGGGAGAAGCAATGAACCACTCTATTGAAGTACTCGGATGGACACTCATCCATTTTTGCTGGCAGGCAGCGGTGATTGCCCTCCTTTATCGGGTGGCCGATCTTGCGCTGCCCAGCGGCCGCAGCAATCTTCGATATGTGGCATCCCTTGCCGCTCTGTTCAGCATGCTGGCCGTTTCGCTGATCACGTTGGGCTATGAAGGAACGCGCGGCGGACCGGACCGGGTGACTTGGCGAGATTCCGTTTCGGTGACCGGAATCGGAGAAACCTTCGCTGTTCTTCCTGTTTCAGATGACCGAGCGGCGCCGTCGACTGAGCCTGCCAGTGTGTGGGCTGGACTACAGGACGTCATACGGCCTGCAATGCCCTGGCTGGTCGCCATATGGCTGTTGGGTGTCTTCTGTCTCTCGGCGAGAACCGTTGGCGGCTGGTGGATGATTCAGCGGATCCGTCGCGCAAGCATGGTGCAGGTGCCGGCGCGCGCGCGCGCCAGCTTTGCGCAGCTGTCTCTGCGCCTCGGCATATGGTGGTCGGTGGATCTACGCATTTGCGAGCGTATCTCGAGTCCGCTGGCCATAGGCATCGTCCGGTCGCTGGTTCTGCTGCCGGCGTCGGCGCTCACGTCGCTCAGCCCCGAGCAGTTGGAAGTAGTGCTGGCGCATGAGCTCGCACACATCCGCCGCGCCGATTACCTGTGGAACATGGTGCAGACCATGATTGAGACGCTCTTCTTTTTCCATCCGGCGGTCTGGTGGATAGGCAGGAACCTCCGCCAGCAGCGCGAGCTTTGCTGCGACGATATAGCGCTCGAATGCTGCGCGGACCCGCTGATCTTTGCTACGGCGCTGCTGCGCCTGGAAGAAGAACGCAGCTCGCGTCTTCATCTGGCGATGGCGCTGGACGGCCACCAGCCCCGCGGTCTGCGGGCGCGGATCGGCCGCATGCTGGGGGAGACTCCGCGTGGCGGCAGGGAGATCGCTCCTTGGTCGTTGCTGTGCGTGTGCGCAATGCTGGGGTTGCTTCTGTTGCCGGCGCACCAGCTTTTCGCGGGCCTTCATGCCACCGAAGCTCGCAGCGCCGATCTGCATTCCAGAGCTCAGCAGGCGGGGCCGGCACTGGCATCGACAATCGCTCTGCCGCATGGCGGAAAGATTGCGGGAAACCCGTCGACGGACGATTTGCAATCAAAGGATTTGCCATCGAAGGGCCAGCCGGCGGTCGCGCCGGCGCCGCCACGGACACCAAGACATGCCGCGACCGTTGCTGTGATCTCGCCTCCCGCCCTCGCGCCGAAGCTTGCGACGATTGCTGTCACTTCGAGAGTAAAGTACGCGGCCGCCCCTGCGATGACCATTGTGATCACTTCGCCTGCAATTGTCGCTCAGACAAGCGCGGAGAAGCCTTCGTCCGGGGGCGACTATATCGACCAGATGCGGGCGGCTGGCTACAACGTGGACGTGGATAAATATGTGGCGATGAAGATCCAGGGTGTAACTCCGGAATTCGCGCGGAGCATGGCGGCTACAGGCTTTGGCAAACCCACTACGGACGACCTGATTGCGATGAAGATCCACGGCGTCAATCCCGGCGAGGTTGCCGAGCTCAAGACCGCCGGCATCGAAGCGGGCAGCTACCAGGACCTGATCTCCTACAGGATATTCAAGGTGTCGCCAGAGTTCGTCGCGGGGATGAAGGCAGCGGGATACAGCAATATTCCAGCGAAAAAGCTGGTAGAGCTTCGCATTCATGGCATTACTCCGGAGTTCGCAAAGGCTACGAAACAACAGTTTCCAACGGCGACGCTAGATGAATTGGTGCAGCTTCGTATCTTTCATATCGACGAAGCGTTTATCGCCTCGGCAAAGCGCCATGGGCTGGAGCCGCTCACCATCGAGAAGCTGGTGAGGATTCGGCTTTCGGGCTTGCTCGATGACGACAATCAGAAATCGGAGAAAACTCAATGAATACCAGGCGCGTGTTCTTTGGCGCTCTCCTTATTGTGTTAGTCGCGGCATCGCTTCGCGCAGACGAGATGCTCGACAGCCTGACGGGTTCGTGCCGCATCCGTGCCTCGACCGAATCGAGTGGGTATGAGCTGAAGTTGACTCGCGGCGAGTGCGCGGGCGGTAAAGACTGCAACAACACGCAAACCCAGGAGCCGCTGGACGCCTTTAGCGGCATCACGCTCTCCGATCTGCGTCGTGAGGGCGCGCATCTCGATGCCGTTTTGACGGCGGACGCAGGTACGCTTCGCTGCTCGGGCAGCGTTCATGACTCGGAGCTGACGGGTTCCTTTACCTTTGAGCCAAACAAGGCCTTCGTGGCACGGATGCGCGAGCTGGGAATTACCGGTCTGGACTCGGAGAAGTTGCAAGCATATGCACTGTTTCACATTACCGGCGACTGGGTCGTTTCTCTTCAGAAAGCTGGCGTCACAGGTATCGACGCCAGCAACCTGATTGCACTGCGTATCTTCAAGGTCACGCCGGACTATGTGCAGAGCCTGGCAACCCTCGGCTATCCTGCACCATCCGCGGAAAAGCTCATTGCCCTGAGAGTACAGGGTGTAAATCCAGACGAGATCAAGCAGGTGAGAGCGCTGGGCCTTCAGCCCAGCCTCGACGAGCTTATTCAAATGCGGATATTTAAGATCACTCCGGACTTCATCCAGCGCATGCGGGCCAAGGGCTTCAACAACCTGACCATCGCCAAGCTGGTGCAGATCCGGATATTCAAGCTGGCCGACTAAGTGCGGCCCCAAGACTCATATTTGCCGCTGACGACAACCCCAGGCCAAGCGATTTTTCAATCACATTTGAAGCTATCTCGAGTCCATTGACCTGGCGCATGGCGGCCTGTAGTTGTTTGGCCGCGGCGCGGTACATGTCCTGACGCAGCACAGCGTCGATGGCTGTGCGCAAGCCTTTCACCGAGAGCTTCCGCAAAGGGACCACGACTCCGGCCTTGTGATGTGCGATGCGCGCCGCGACGCCGGGCTGGTCGTTGTCCTGCGGGATGGCTACCAGCGGCACTCCTTCGGCCAGCGACTCAAGAACCGTGTTCAGACCTGCATGGGGTTACGACGGCGGACGCTCGCTTCACAATGTCAAGCTGCGGTGCATAGCGCACTACGAGAGGATTCCGGCAACGAGCCGAGTTCCGACGGCTCACGGTTGCCGCCCATCGAGAGAACGAGCTGGGCGTCGAGCGCTGAGCAGGCCTCCGCGATCGACTGGAAGACGTGCTCGGAACCGTTTTGCAGCGTGCCCATCGAGCCGTATATCAGCGGTCTTCCGTCCAGCTGCTCCCAAGGAAACGGGGCCACTTCGCGTACCCCGCCGTCCACAAACGGCCGGGCGTAGTGCAGACACGACGGCCGATTGGGAATAGGGAATTCCAGCGCGTCGGGCGGCTGCGTGATCTACGCCAGCTGCGACAGGGCATCAGTGCTGCGAGCGAGCGGCGGCAATCCCCAACCCTTGCGCTGTGGGTTGACAAGCTCAAAGATCGGAGCGGCAAATCGGGAGAGGAGCGCGAATCCCGGGACGTTTCTCCAACGGCCGAAGACTCCCGCGCTGTAAGGCCAGCCGAAACAGAAGGGCGGCATCGCATCATTCCACATCAAGGGCGGAAAGCATGCAATGGAGACAAAAGGCAGTCCCAGGTACTCGGCGACGCTTCCGGCCATGTCTGCCTCATCGACCAGGAGCGCCTCAACGCCGGCAGCTTTGACGGCAGACGGTCCATCGCGCAACACCATGCTGGAGTGGCTCCTGACGCATTCAACGGTGAAGCGAAACGATTCCAGCCCCTTCAGGCGGCTGAGCTTGTCGTCGAGTTGTTTCAGCGTGCCCAGGGGATAGTCCTCGCAACCGATCCGTTGAAATTCGACTCCGGCGGCGCGAACGCGAGCCTCGGTGTCCGCGATCCCGAAGATAATGACGCGGTGTCCTCGTTCCTGTAGACGCCGGGCAAGAGCCGTGAAGGGGTTCAGGTGCCCCGTACCCGGAAAGCAGAATGCTCCAAGAATAGCCATGGGTCTGACTTGTGTGACGGGTCATGATAGGCCTCAGGAAATATACGCATCAACATGTGAACTGGATGTCTTAGCGCCAGTCGTCGATCACATAAGCATCGGCCCGATTAAACCCTTCAACATGCGGACGCTGCATGGCGACACCCTGCGTTGCCACTCGATATCCACGGGAGCGCATCCGCCGGTAGGCACCTTCGCGAGCCGAGTTCACGCCAGCCTCGACAGACGCTCCGCGTGAGGATGCGAACGCCTCGCAGGCACCCAGCAATTTGTCGAAACGTTCACCCGCGCCGGCTCCGCCCCGGGCAGCACCGAACTTGACGTAACAAGTCTTTGCGCCGCCCTCGGATCCCGGTCCGTTCAGGCACACGGCGAAAGCATCGAGAATACTGCGCGTACGCGTCAGCACGACATCGCCGGTGCGTTGCGCAAGCACAGCCCGGATTTCGCCCGAGAGATCGAGTCCCTTATCGATTTTGTGGGTGAGCTTTCCGCACGCTTCAATGGCCGCTTCGCGCTCGCTTTTCTTCAAACCCGAAAGCAGAACCGGAGCGGGCGGGTTAGCCTCCGGAGTGTGCGTCATAATCGCTGTGAGATAGCGCGGCCAGTAACCGAATTTTTGGTACAAGCTGACGTGTTTGGCGCTATGCGGGAAGGTAAACAGCCCGGTGTGCCGCACTCCCCATCTATCGAAAATAGTCGTTGTGGATTCGAGCAGGCGCTGCGCCACGCCGCGGTCCCAGTATTCCGGCAGCACAGTCAGGGGTCCAAAGAACCCGAACGATCCCCAGCGAGTAACGACGTTTGATCCGACCAGGCGGCCGCCCTCACGGGCCGCGATCGCATTCACGTTGGGCGAGCGAAAGCGTGGCGTCATGAAGTTGCGGTCGCCCAAGAATTCGAGCGGATTGGGCAATCCCAAAAACGTTCCAAACGCCAGCCGAACGATTCGCTCCGCCTCGTCGAGCTCGCTCTCTTTCAGCGGACCAACTTTGATGGACTGACTCGCAGGCATCGACTTACCTCTCCTGTGTATTCGTGCGATCTTATGCGCATCGATGATGGCCTACCGGGGATCGACGAGTCCCAGGGCAATCATGCCTAAGGCGGTAATGCTGGGAAGGAAGAAATAGTCTCCGCCGCGCAATTCGACAAAGTCGGGGAGCCGGCTGCAAATGAATGGGGGATTCGCAGGGCTGGTGTCTCCCTGGACCACAAACCTGCCCTTTCCTCCGTGGTTACCCATCAGAGCGTCTTTCTCATTGCCCAGACGTGCATCGTTCCCATAGTTGATCCATTGCTGCTGTACAAACTCGAACTGGCGAGAGATGCTGGCGTTCAGAGCCATGAAGATGGTGCCGCGATCGTCCGAATCGAGCACCGGCTCTCCTTCCGGTATATAAGCGCCATAGGGCAGGCCCCTGCGGGTGATGCGGCGCCGATTGATCAAGCGCCCATTGAACCCGAAGGCATCCCGGGGATTCACGCGCCGAACATGTCCTCCGAGAGGGCATCTTGTTCCGCCGAGGTCGTTGTCATAGGTAAAGTTGGTGCTCCGAGTCGGGTCTTGCGTGATCGATGGATCTGGCTTGTCCGGCGATAGCTCCACGGGCGTTCCATCTCTCCACCGTCCGATGAACTTCGAAGCGAGCTTCTCTTTGCCTCCGGGATAAGCTTGGCTCCACTCGTTCAGGTATTGGCGAAAGGTGGCTACGTTCTGATGCAGTTTGCGGTACACCATGAAGGTCCCATTGCTCGCAAGAAGGTGCGGCACCGGCGCAACTGGCAGTTCGCCTGCCTCGTCGGCGTACCCGAGCAGCAGTTCGCCGGTGGCCAGGGGCGCCCATTTACCATCGGGCGTGAGCTTGCCCTGTCCGGGCTGCGCGCTGCGCTCCACGCCGAGATAATCGGGGTTACCAAAGCCATCGGTAAAGCCGAAGTGTTCCTTGGTCGTCGGCTGTCCATCGAGGACGATGGCGGTTGCATCCTGCGCGCCGAGGATGACGGCTCCTTCGGTCTCGTCGAGCACCTTCTGCAGGTTGGCGCAGGCGGCTTCAAGCGCGGGCTGAGACTGGGCGTTGACGCCGAGCCACGCATGCACCCGGCCCTCCCGCCAGATCGGATCCCAATGTTCGGGCCCGTTGGCCCCAGTATCGCCGAGGATGCCGCCGCGCGCCTTCATGCCCTGCTGAAACTCGACAGGAAAGCTGATGATGGTCGCGATGGGAAGATCGAGACTCACCAGACCTGCGTGGCTGAAGGCAATGTTGACGGTGCTTTGCGGCTTACCCTGGTCCCAGCGCTGCCCGGTGGTGATGACGCCCAGCAGGCGTCCAACCAGCTTGCGCGCCCGCTCGGGATTCTGAAAGTGAAGAAAGATGTATCGCGCAAACGGGAGGTTGTAACCCCGCAGGACGAACCCCTGGATGTCTGTCGCGTTCAATTTACTCATTTCGACCGCCAGTGGTGATCTTTCGCTCGATAGTCGTCGCTCCCGGCCGGGGCCCGGGTTCAGATTTCAGGTGCTCGATGAAGCGGTCAAATTCTATTTGTAACTGTTTCGGTGGCATTCCCTGATGATCGGCGATAAAGTCTGCCACGGCCCGTTGCGTCTGGAGTGCTCGCAATGTCTGTGTGACACTCTTGTCTTTCACTGCAGCAAAGAAGAACGTCGTTTCAATCTGACAGGCCTTCATGTAGCGAATGAATGCCTGCGTGTCTGCCGCGCCGGGATACCCCACACAGTGGCTCCAGATGGCATCGAGATGCTGAGGGGCGTTCCGTGCCAGGCCAGCTAGGTAGCTCTCGAGATCGCCGTCGCAATTCGACTCGAAGACCAGATACTTCGACTTCAGGTGTTCCTCGCAGGCCGGCATGCCGACATAGATTACGTCATCCATCACCACCAGACGCGCCAGATGCGTGCCGGGCGCGAGGGCAAAGGGGCTGTCCTCTCCGGTTGAAAGAGAGGCGAGATATTTGCGGATCTGGAGATCGTGCGAAGGGACTACTGTCTCGTCGTCGATGATCGGCGAAAGGATCGTCAGGCCGTATACCGCGCCGTTCTGATTACCCATGGTTGGCTTCCCTAAAAAACGGCCGGAGCTTCGCCCGTTTCGCCCAGATGACCCTGCACCTCGATCACGAACTTGAGATACGCCGCGGCAAACTGCTGCGCGTCGAGGCCCTGGCTCTGCCGTGCCAGGCTGTCGAGAGCTGCCTGGACCACGTGTGCCGACTTCACATCATTGGCGGTGGCTTGGGGGTAGGCGGTGTAATAGTAGTCGGTATCGAACTGCACGCGGGCAATGTATTCCTTGAAAAGTGTGACCGGGACAGAGCCCGGAAACTTCTCGCTCCATCGCCAGATCAGATTAAGCCCTTTGCTTAACACCGCCGAGAAAGCGTCGATGTACTGGTTCCAGGTGCCGTTGAAGTTGCTGAAGAAGAGAAGATAGTCGTACTGGAGTTCTTCTTTTTTCTGGGGGTGTCCCATGTAGGGGAAGTGCTCGCGCGGAAGGACGACCCAGCGGGCGAATTCGATGAACGACAGGTTGATCAAATCAGCCTGCAACGGCTTGACTTCCCCGAGCACCTCAAAGAAAGCGCGGAGAACCCATGTCTTCCACGGTTTCATGGGAGTGATGGCGTTCATCGCGTAAACTTTGCCGTTAATGTTGCTCATCAGACCCCAGCGCGCCGTTGCGTAGGTGCGACAGTAGTTCGCCCTCACGCTACTTGTTTTCGAGCGACCCTGAAATCCCACGAATTGTTGCAGAAACCGAGGAGAAAGCACAGCGGAAAGTGAGGCGAAATTGGCAGTAGCCGGACTTTATCCGCGACAGACTTTCCGCAGCCTTGGTAGACAGTCATAAGCCTCGACTCTGACCGCTCCACCTCAGGCCGAATTCCAAGTCATGGTAACTTACCCCCTATGGCCCTCAAGAATCGAGCCGTTTTCGCCGCCTTTTGCACTTTCGCCCTGCCCGCCCTCGCTCAAACACCGCCGTCGGCGCCCCCGGCTCAGCCAACGGTCCAGGACCGCATCGCCCGCATGATGTCTCCCGGCACCGGCGCATGGACCACCGACCAGCTCGCCATCATGACCCAGCTCCGCGACGCTGCCCTCACGGACCCCTACGCCCTCACCGAACTGCGCCATCTGACCGACAATATCGGCCCGCGCATTTCCGGATCGCTGCAAGCCCAGGCCGCCGTCGAATACGTTGCCGCCGAAATGCGAGTTCTCGGCGCCGACGTCCAGCTCGAAAAGACCACCGTTCCCCACTGGGTTCGTGGTGAGGAGACAGCCGCCCTCACCGCATGGACCGGCCAGACACCCGGAACCACGCAGAAGATCGTCCTCACCGCCCTGGGCAGCAGCGTAGCGACAGACCCCAGCGGCCTGACCGCCCAGGTCGTCGTGGTCAACAACTTCGACGAAGCCCGCAAGCTCCCAGCCGGAGCCGTCAAAGGCAAGATCCTTCTCTTCAATGAAATCTTCGACAAGCGCCTCGCCGCTCAGGGCAATGGAATCTACGCCTATGCGCACGGCGTCATTTATCGCGGAGCCGGCCCCAGCGTGGCCGCCTCCCTCGGCGCAGTCGCGGTTCTGGTGCGCTCAGTCGGGGGAGCCGATTTCCGCCTGCCTCACACCGGCATGACCTATTACGCACCCGGCCTGCCCAAAATCCCCGCCGCCGCCGTTACCGCCGAAGATGCCATGCTGCTCGCCAACCTCGCCAGTCAGGGCCCAGTCACCATGCGTCTCACGCTCACCCCGCAAACCTTTCCGCCCGTACAGAGCTACAACGTCATCGCCGACTGGAAGGGAACTGAACACCCCGACCAAGTCGTCATCGTCTCCGGCCATCTCGATTCATGGGATCTCGGCACCGGAGCCATCGATGACGGAGCTGGCATCGTCGTCTCCATGCAAGTCATTCACCTGCTCCAGAAGTTGGGCGTACATCCCAAGCGTACCGTGCGCTTCATCGCCTGGATGGACGAGGAGCAGGGCGGCGAAGGCGCGCAGACCTACGCCCAGGAGCATGCCGCCGATCTCGCCAACCACATCGGAGCCCTCGAATCGGACCTCGGCTCTGACCATCCCGCTGGCATCACCTACGCCGGCAAACCCGCGCTCGACGACTATCTCCGCCCCGTTGCCCAGGTGCTTGACGCCATCGGAGCCTCGACCTTGACCGGAGGCGAAGAAGCCGGCGAGGACATAGGCTTCCTCAAGGGTGTACCCGGATTCACCCCCACCCAGGACAGCCGTTTTTACTTCAACTACCACCACACCGCCGCCGACACTTTCGACAAAGTCAACCCGCAGCTCCTTGGAGAAAACGCCGCCGTCATGACCGTCGTCGCCTACGCCCTGGCCGACGCCGCAACTCCGGCTCCCCGCTAAATTGTCATTCGAACCCGGGTGTCCCAGGTCCGGATTTTCGGACCTGGGTAAATAAACCAAGGAGCAGCTGAGGGTGCCCCATCCTTTCGTACCTCGCGAAAGGGTGGGAGACACAACTTTCACACAACGTTCCAGGTGGCGAATGGAACCACGCTCGGCCGGAACACGTACTTTTCACCATACGGAACCCGAGCGAAGCCCCGTGCGATCCTGTCGAGACTCGTCACAATTGCGGCTTCAGGCACCGCGCCACTGGTAAACTTCTTGTAAGCTCTGCCAGCGAAAGCCATGGAACTTAAAGAAGCGTTCAAAATCGCGCTCCAGTCTCTCTGGGCCAATAAGCTCCGTTCCGTGCTCACGCTCATCGGCGTAGTCATCGGAGTCTCCTCCGTGATCGCCGTCATCACCCTCACCAATGGCGTCAACAATTATGTCGCCACCAAGGTTTACGGATACGGCGCCGACGTCTTCACCTTCTCCAAACAGTCGCCGGTCATCTTCAACTACGAGCAGTGGCAGAGGTTCCAGAAGCGAAAAAACATCAAGATCGAGGACTACTACGCCGTCCGGGACCTTTGTAAGAACTGCCCCGAGGTCGGCGCCCTGCTCAACACCAGTGGCAAGATTACCGCCACCAATCACTCGAGCGATAACACCGATATCCGCGGCTGGAGCTGGAACATGCCCGCCATCTCCAACCTCAACGTCGTCCGCGGCCGCAGCTTCATCCCCGCCGACGACCAGTATGCCTCGCGCGTGGCCATCGTCGGTTACGACATCGTCGACAAACTCCTGCCCAATATCGACCCCATCGGCCAGGAGGTACGCGTCGACGGCGAGCCTTATACCGTCATCGGTGTCGGCGAGCGCCAGGGTTCAACTCTGGGCCAGAGTCAGGACAACTACGTCGCCGTGCCCATCACCGCCTATCAGCACACTTATGGAACCAATGACAGCGTCACTATCTATGTGAAGGCCGGTTCCGTCGGACCGGCACTTGATCGCGCCGCCGACGAAGCCCGCGTGCTGCTCCGCTCCCGCCGCCACGATCCCGCCGGTGGAGAAGCTAGCTTCGAGCTCTCCACCAATGAAACCTTTGTCGGCCTCTGGAAGAGCATCAGCTCGACGTTCCTCTTCGTCGTCATCGGCATTGCCGCGATTTCGCTCGTAGTCGGCGGCATCGTCATCATGAACATCATGCTGGTGTCGGTCACTGAGCGCACCCGCGAGATTGGAGTTCGCAAGGCACTCGGCGCACGCTACCAGGACATCCTGCTCCAGTTCCTCATCGAGGCCGGAGCCATGTCCCTGATCGGTGGCCTGATCGGTATCCTTGCCGGCGCGGGAGTCGCCAAGCTGGTCACCCTCATCATCGGTTTCCCCTCCGAGATTGCTCTCTGGTCCGTGCTTGTCGCCATCTTCGTCTCGGCAAGCATTGGCATTTTCTTCGGCGTCTACCCGGCCCGTCAGGCGGCCATGCTCGATCCTATCGTCGCTCTGCGGTCGGAGTTATAGGAGGTTCGCGATGAAATTCGGCAGCTCCGGCGAATCCATCAAAATGGCCCTAGAAACCGTGCGCGCCAACAAGCTGCGCTCAGGTCTCACCATCCTCGGCATCGTCATCGGTGTCACCACCGTCATCACCATCTCCTCTATCATCAGCGGCCTCAACAACAACGTGGAGACCTGGGTCAACTCGATCGGCTCCAATGTCCTATGGGTCTTTCACATGCCCGTCATCGGTGTGCGCCCCACCACCGAAATGCTCGCCCGCAAACGAATGACTCTTGATGACGCCATCGCCATGCGCAACCTCCCCCACGTTCTGGCCGCCGACGCCTCTCTGCGCCACGTGAACAAAATCTTCCAGGTCGGCGTCATCGGCGTGAAGTACGGCAGCAAAAAGGCGCAGGGCACGATGGAGGAAGGCAATACCACCGCCGTCCAGAACATCTATGACCTTAACCTTACTCAGGGCCGTCTCTTTACTGAAGACGAGGATCAGCGCCGCGCCAACGTCGTTATCCTCGGTCACGACACGGCCCAGAAGCTCTTTGGTAACGAGAGTGCCGTTAACAAAGAGGTCGAGATCGAGGGCGACCTCTTCACCGTCATCGGTGTCTTCGACAAGCGCAAGCAGGTATTCGGCGGCGGCGACAACCCCGAAGATAACAAGGCCGTCTTCCCCCTCCACACCTTCCTCAAGCTCCATCCTGAGGAAAAGGACTACTGGCTGAGCGTTAAATATGACGACCCGCGTAATCGGGCCTTGGTCGAAGATGAAATCCGCGAACTCATGCGCCGCCGCCGCAAGGTTGAGACCTGGCGGAAGGATGACTTCGAGATCTTCGCGCCCGATTCCATCGCCCGTCTCTGGAATCAGCTAACCGGCGGCCTCGCCATCTTCATGGTCGCCGTCTCCAGCGTTGGCCTGATGGTCGGAGGCGTCGGCGTCATGAACATCATGCTCGTCTCGGTCACCGAGCGCACCCGCGAAATCGGCGTCCGTAAGGCCATTGGAGCGACCAAGCGCAATATCCTCATCCAGTTCACCATGGAGGCGACCACTCTCTGCGCCATCGGAGGTGTCATCGGCATTGTCGTCGGGGGCATCCTCACCCTACTCATCCGCGTCATCATTGCCGCGCTGCCCGCGACGATGTCGCCCATGTGGGCCATCATCGGCTTTACGGTGTCCTGCGCCATCGGACTGATCTTCGGAATCTACCCAGCATGGAAAGCCGCCAACCTCGACCCCATCGAAGCCCTGCGATACGAGTAGTACTCAAGACTCAAGACTTCGTCGGAGCAAGAAGCGCCTAACGAGGCTCATCGAATGCGACATCGATTCACTCTAAACTCCACTGTTCTAGAACTCTCATGAGTGCTTCTCGCGAAAATTGCAGCGAAGCCGTACCTTCTTTCTCCATTGGCAACATCATGTGCAATGCACTCGGGTGGTCCCGGTTTCCCTCGGCCGTATATGGGCATAGATTGCGGGGCGTGCTCCAGTCTTCGATTCCAATGTTATTGACCTCACAATGCTGCGTGAGGTTTTCTTTTGCAGCCTCGTCCGCATGGATTGTCACTCGAAAAGTGGAATAGCCCGATGGCTCCAAGACGGCGAGTTCATCGAAAACTGGATACTCTAGGCCGTTGCTCGTCTGGCACCCGCACTCCGCTCCATCATTTAGAAGGATGTCCCCGTAACGTCGCATCGACTCAAGTCAGGGGACGTTGTGAGTGCGTATCAGGGCGGGATCGAGACGAGTTCCCCAGACGACCTCACGCATGCCCGAAGGATCGTTCCTGACACAGCCTGTCACCTTGGGCATAACGACTTGACCATCCTGTTGATCGGCGCTAATACCACAGCCCGCCCAGGCCCTGCGGGCTTCCGGCCAGTCATGCAGAGCCGTGGCGGCGATGCCCAGGTTCCACTAGTATGCCTGATCCTCGGGATGGAGGAGAACAGCCTGCGTATTGTACTTAAGGCTTGCTCGCTAATTGCCTCGATATTTCGCTTGAAAACCGAGGTTATACCAAGGGTTACTCCAGGTAGGAGACACACCTTCGTTGGCTTCGATAGAGAAATGGCGCCAGTGGCGTCCGCCATTCCCAGCCGTGTAACGACCTTGATTGAATAATTCAGCCAGATGCATGTCCGCGTAGTCTAGCCGTAACCGTCATACCTTCGGGAATTTTCCATCGACTTCAGGTTTTGGCAGGGACACGAACCGCTAAACTGAAGCTTCCATGATGGCCACTGTCGTCACCGCAGCAACCACCCTCCTCACCTTCGCCGGACTCTTCTATTACATCGCCGCCCTATGGTGCGCGCGCTCCTTCGTGCGCGGCCGAACCCCATCTTCGACCTTCGCCCCGCCCGTGAGCATCCTCAAGCCGGTCAAAGGACTCGACCCCGGCATGTATGAAGCCTTCGCCAGCCACTGCCGCCAGGACTACCCCCCCGAATATGAAATCCTCTTCGGCGTCTCCTCGCTCGACGACCCTGCCGTTCCCGCTATCGAACGTCTCCAGTCAGAATTCCCCGACCGCAACATCCGTCTCCTCCAAACCCCCGAGCAACTCGGCCCCAATGGAAAGATGGGCAACGTCGTCCAGCTCGCGCCCCAAGCCCGCTACGAATACCTCCTCGTCAACGACAGTGACATCCGCGTCTCGCCCCGCTATCTTGCGCGGGTCATGAGTGAGTTCGCGACTCCGCAAAAGGGCAAGCCTGTAGGCCTGGTCACCGCACCCTACCGAGGCCTCTCGCACGGGACTTTAGGATCAAAGCTCGAAGCCCTCGGCATCTCGACCGATTTCTTTCCCGGTGTCCTCACCTCTCTCAAACTCGACGGAGAAATCCGCTTCGGCCTCGGCTCCACGCTCGCCGTCTCCCGGCCCGCGCTCGACGCCATCGGCGGATTTGCCCACCTCGTCCACTCCCTCGCTGACGATTACGAGCTCGGCCATCGCATCGCCCAGGCTGGATTCGCCGTCGCCCTTACCCGCGAGGTCGTCGACACCTCCGTCCCCGCCTACACCCTCGCCGGATTCTTCTCGCATCAGCTCCGCTGGGCCCGCGCCATCCGCGACTCCCGCAAACTCGGCTACCTCGGCCTCATCTTCACCTTTGGACTGCCGTGGGCAATCTTCAATGTCATCGCCTCCGGCTTCGCTCTCGAAAGCTTTGCCCTGCTCAGCCTCACCTGTCTCGCCCGCGTGACCGTCGCTCTATCGGTAGGAGTCGGCATCCTCAACGATCGCCAGGTCCTGAGCGACCTCTGGCTCCTGCCCCTGCGCGATCTCTTTGCCCTCTGGACCTGGATCTGGAGCTTCGCAGGCAACACCGTTACGTGGCGCGGAGAAACCTTCACCCTCGAGAACGGCAAGCTAAAGCCCGAAACGCGCGAGACTACTGCTGAATAGCCAAACATCTTGACCGTCGATTGAGAAATCGGCTGTACTCCGGACTATGCGCATCGTTTGGCCTCTGGCGTGGATCATGATCTGGGTCGTTGGCATAGTGGTGGGAGTGCAAGAGGTTGCCACGACCGGCACCAGTCCTCAGGAGAATACGAATTCGGGACAGCCGCCAGGGACCTTCGTCGAGAAGGAGATGTGGGCGCCCGCGCCCATGGCTTTCCCGAACGGCCTCGATGTCCTTGAGGTTTATGTCAACCGGCCGGGACGGCATCCTCTGGCGGTGCTGACGCATGGCACGTCGAATGTGGAGCAGGAACGCGAGCATGTGACTCCGTGGTCGCAGCTTGGGCAGGCCCTGTGGTTTGCGCGGCATGGATATGTGGCGATCGTGGTCGTGAGGAAGGGCTACGGGAAGTCGGGCGGCCAGCGGGACAGCAACTACGGCGGATGCCGCGCCAGGCATGGCACCTTTGAGGAGGCAGGCCGGGCAAGTGCGGAGGATCTGAAGGCGGTAATCAAGTTTGCCCAGAATTTGCCCGAAGTGGATGGAACGACGGTGGTGAGCGCGGGCGTATCCACCGGCGGATTCGCGCAGGCAGCGCTGGTGGCCGATCCGCCAAAGGAGTTGAAGGCCGCCATCAGCTTTGCGGGTGGTAGGGGCGGGGACGGACACGAGCACAACTGCGACCTGAACGGCGTGATCGATGCTTTTGGAACCTTTGGAAAGGAAGCTCGCAAACATGGCACCCTGCCAATGCTCTGGATCTATTCGGAGAACGACCACTGGTTTCCACCGGCGATGGCACGGCAATTCGAGTCGGCATACACAAAGGGCGGTGGCGTCGATCAGTTTGTGCTCGAGCCGCCGGATGGAGAGGATGGCCATCATCTCTACGCGCACCCCGCCGCGTGGTCAGAAGCGGTTGAGGAGTTTCTAAGGTCGCATAATCTATTGCCGCTCGGCGAAGTAGTGCTGCCTGCGCCCGAGCCGCCAAAAATACCGCCTCCCGCTGGATTGGGGGACAAGGGCGAGGAAGCCTGGAAGCATTTTCTGCTGGGCGCTCCCTACAAGGCATTTGCGACGAACGGACAGGGAGAGTGGGGGCTTGCGCAAGGTGCTTTTGACCAGAATATCGCCGACGGCGACGCGATGGACCGATGCAAAAAAGCTGCCGCAGGGAACGGAAGCTGTTCACTCGTGGCCAGAACGGCGGCAGCGAAGTAGGTGCGCGCCCATTTCCGAAGATCACATTGAGCATAGAATGATCTCGCCATAAATCTGACCCCGGATGCTACGCCCGCCCATCACCAAAGAGCAGAGACATCACGCTGTCCACCGAACCCGTGCGCTGATTAGCCAGACATGGGAATCACAATTGAATCTGTCGATCTTCCTCGCATTATTGGTGGCGACAGCGTTCGTAATGCCGGCGTTAGGTCTTGGCCAGAGACACGTGCGGTTCGCTTCTGACGTGGCTTACTCCATCATTCTGATTTCCGGCGTAGCCATTGCCTGGGGTCAACGGCGTCTCTTCACCGTGGCTCTATGCTTTGGTTTTTTTTCTCTGTGCGTCAAGTGGGCAGGATGGTGGATCCAGACCATAGAGTTCCACATGTTTCTCGAAATCGTCACGCTTTTCAGCATGGGTCTGCTGTGCTATATCCTGCTCTTCCAGGTCTTCCGCCGCGGAAACATGACCTCGATGCGCGTCCAGGGTGCGATTGCGGTCTATCTTGTCATCGGCCTCGCTTGGGCACATTTTTACCTGTTAACCAACTACCTGAAACCTGGATCATTCCAGGGTTCCGTCCCGCTCACTACAGCGGCAGCCGAGTGGTATTACTACAGCTTCTGCACTCTGACCACCCTCGGTTATGGCGATATCGTCCCAATCAAACCCGTTGCCCGCAGTCTCGCCATCGCTGAAGCCCTGTTCGGTCAGCTCTACCTGGCCGTTCTGATTGCCCGGCTGATTGCCCTGGAAGTCATGTCGTGGCAAGCGGAGCACAGTTCGAAATCCGGGGAATAGTTCGCTATTCGCCTTTGAGCTATCAGGACTGTAGCTAACCATTTCACCAGCTACCCGTTTCTTGCTGCACTTAAAACGCCGCTCCCCCATTGTTCGGCTGGTTGCTCACGATCTCCCGCCCGCCATCCCGTCCCACCACATACGCCTCACCCGGCAGCGTCGGAACACTCCCCGGAGTCGTCCACAAGAACACCCGTGTCCCACTGCTCCACAACGTCCCCAGCGCCGCATTGTCCACAAAAATCTTCGGAGCATCCGGAGAGAACGACCATGGAGCCAGAATATCCGCACGCGCATTCAACATCTGTACTGGCCGCTCCAAATAAAAGCCCAGCGCCGAAGCATCCTCGTAGGGGCCGCTCACCACGACCACATCGTTCGCATTGACCTCCGGCTTAATCGCCTCCGCCAGAACCGCCGCCGACACCACAGGCGAAAAAGTATTCAACGATAGATGCGCCGCAATTAGCAGAAAGGCCATCATCCCGGCCAGAAAGCAATTCGCCATTCGCGCCTTTTTTTTCCATCTGAAGACCAGGTTGGCCATCCCGCCCGCCGCCAGCGCCGCTGCCGTAATCAGTAGCGGCACCCGAAATGCCCCCATCGAGGCAAATGTAAAAGCGAACAAGTATCCGAAGAACGGCCCATGCTCCTCCGGATGCAGATGCATCAGCGTCGCGATGTCCGTGCCCGGAGCGGGTACCGGCGCGTGCCAGGCAAGAAACACCGCTGCAGCCGCTTTGACTAAGCCACTGACAAAGATGATCCAAGCGAACACAAGCCCCAGCCGCGAAGGCGCGGCCTCGTCCGCCGTCAGCCAACCCGCCGCCAGCAAACTCAGCGCGGGTATCGCCGGAAGCACATAGAACTCCTGCCGGCTCGAGAAGGTATAGAGAACCATCACCACTCCGGCCCACAGAACCAGCAAAAGCATTGTCTGCTCATCGTGATCCAGTCCCGCGCCCCGGAAAAGGTTTTTTGACATCCGCGCCAGCGCTCCCACAGCGAAAAAGCACCATGGAATCATCCACAGCAGGGCGAACGCCCAAAATACCAACACCGGCGTCCTCAGCACGCTATGCACTGGAGCCGCAAACGGCCTCTGTCCTCGGGCGGCAAGGTATGCGGCCACATACCACGGCGCGGCGATCAGCAGAAAGACCACTACTCCGATCGCCGGATGCCACCGTGCAAAGTGCCGCAGATTCTGCGTGAAAAACAAAAACAGAACCGCGATCCCCACCGGCAGCACCGCGCCTGCCAGCCCCATCGACAGAAAGCCCAGCGCACACGCCACCGCAAACCCGGCCGCCGTCTGCCACGACGCAACTCGTAGCGACCGCCAGAAGAAATACATTGCCAGCGTGATCCACAGCGTCAGCAGCAGCACGGGATAAAGGAGGTGCGTGAACAGGAAAATTCCGAATGAGGTCATCAAGATCAGGGCCGCATAAAATCCCGCCACCGGAGTCAGAAACAACCGCGCCCCCAGCGCCAGTGTCACCGCAAAGAGCGCCAGAGCACAAAACGCCAGCGGCAGCCGTGCCGCCCAGTCTGAGACGCCAAACAGTTTAAAGCTCGCGGCCGTAATCCACACCAGCAAAGGCGGCGTCTGCGGTGAGCGCACGCCATTCACATGCGGAGTTACCCAGTCGCCATTCGCCGCCATCTCGCGCGCCGCCTCGGCATTTATCGAATCCGGCCCATCCAGCAGCGGCGGCTTCAGCAGCGAAAAAGAGGCATACAGCAGCACCCACAGCCCGAGCAGCGGAAAGACGAAGCGCTTCGCCGTGCGCAGGCTGTTCATGGTTGCGTCTCCTCGCGGGACATTGGCCGATTATAGAGAAGCCCGCGTCACCGCGCTCTCCGAAATCAGTCTGCTGGCTGCTTATTGAATTTTCTCCCGGGCAAAATCGATCAGGGGAACCCACCGAGCAACCAGGATGGTGTCTCGTAGCTAGACGAATCCGAGCCGGGGGGAATCGGGAAGCTTCTCTCCCGATGTCCTCGGTCCAAAGCCCGTGCGGCACGCACCGGGGCCCCGCAAGCGGCTTTTGGCTTGCTGGCGTGGAAGCACGCCCGCCGGCGCAATCGGGGTCCCCGACACGCCGTCTTGTGTGTTGGGTGGTCAGGCGCCGCCGGAGGCGGTTTTTAGCACTTAGGGCAGTCTCGATATAGTAGGGCAGGACCCGATGTCTACGATTCCCCAGGCTCCGGCCACCCCACTGCTTTACAACGACTGGTACCCGGCCATGCGCAGCGAGTCTTTGCACGGAAAGAAGCTCCACACCGCCATGCTCCTCGGCATTCCTTTGGTTCTGGGACGGAGGCAGGACGGCAAGCTTTTCGCCATGCGCGACAGCTGCCCGCACCGCGGCATCCCGCTTTCTTGCGGATGGTTCGACGGCCGCGAGCTCACCTGCAAATACCATGGCTGGGCCTTCGAGCCAGCCAGCGGCCAGTGCATGCAAATCCCCTCGCTGACTTTCACCGATACGCTCGATCCCACCAAGATCTACGCCTCGGCCTTCCCCTGCGAAGAGCGTGACGGATACGCGTGGGTCTACATCCCGCAGCCCGGCACCGGACGCGTCCGCGCCGGCGAGCAGCCCGCTCCGCCCGAGGTCCCTAAATTCGGTCCCCGCTTCCGCAGCGCCCACCTTACCGCCGATCTGCCCTGCAACGTCGACCACGGCATCATCGGCCTCATGGACCCAGCCCACGGACCCTTCGTTCACCAGGCTTGGTGGTGGCGCAAAAAGGCCAGCATCCATGAAAAAGAAAAGCACTTCGAGCCCATCCCCGAAGGCTTCCGCATGTCCGCCCACGCTCCTTCGGGAAACAGCGCCCCCTATAAACTCCTCGGGGTTTACGGTGAGCCCATCACCACTACCATCGACTTCGTTCTCCCCAACCGCCGCTATGAAATTATCCGCTGCGGTGAAAAGTGGTTCGCCAGTCTCACAACTGTGACTCCAACGGTTGCAAATGCCTGCCGAATCGACGTCTGCGCTGCCTGGAATGTCTTTTACGCCATCCCCTTTATAACCGCAATTGCGACACTTTTCGGACGTCGCTTCGTCCGTCAGGACCAGCTGACCATGATCCAGCAGGCCGAGGGCCTTAAGTACGACCCTTCGCTCATGCTGATCGACGATGCCGACCGCCCGGCGAAATGGTACTTTGCGCTCAAGCAGGCCCGTCTCGACTCGCTTAAGACCGGCGAACCTGCGCCACACCCCATGAGCGGTCCCGTGACCCTCCGCTGGCGCAGCTAGGGCCCAAAAGGAATACCCGAGGTCGACCGATGCTGCAGCCGTTGCCATGGCCAGAGTCCTGCTCCGATGTAGAACTTGCAACTTCACTGACGAAGTTATGGCCCAATAGGGAGCATGAGTCGAATGCCCTCACGTGTCTGTGCTGCCGTTTTGGTTGCATCGCGGGCGTCAGCTCAATCTGGAAGAACTCGAACCTGATAAGGAAGTTCATTACTGCTTCTGGTGCTCTAAATTGCGGATTGATGGGGTCATCTATGATCCTTGATCCTCAGGTCGCACGAAAACCGAAAATTAATTGGTCGTCTTTATTCCTTGTTCTTTTGACTCTCCCCATCGCGACCCGCAATAATTTGGGGTAGCACTGCAGGAGTTGCATTCATGATCGACATTAGAGCCTTCGCCGCCCGGCTCAGCGAAATCCCGGAAGAGCAGTTTACCGACAGCGCCGTGCTCGAATACATGCGTGACCATCCCGTCTCCGTCGCGAGCCTTCGACCCTACCTATACTTCAGCGCCAAGCACTACACTCGAAACCTCATCCTTCACACGCCGCTCTTCGATCTCATGGCCATCTGCTGGGAGATCGGGCAGAAGAGCAGGATCCACAACCACACCAACCAGCGCTGCTGGATGGGCATGGCCTTCGGCAGAGTACAGGTGCAGAACTACCGCCTCGTCCGCCAGGATCCCACGACGCAGTTCTGTGAGCTCGCCCCTACGAACCGCTACGTCATCGACGCCGACAACCCCGCCGAGGTCGAGTCCGAGGAGCCCATCCATCTTATCGTCAACCCGCCTGCCTTCGCCTCCCGCGCGGTTACTCTCCATATTTACTCCCGCCCCTTCGACGAGTGCGAGGTTTACGACCTCAAAGCCAAACGCTACGAAACTGTGAGTCTGTCCTACACCAGCGAACTCGGCCTTCTCACCTCCAGCCTGTCCGTCGAGAACGTGGGCCAGCCCGGCGTTTCCAGCGGAGGCCCCAGAACTTCGAAGGCTTTCTCCGGCTAGCCCGTGATTCAAGAAATGCCGATTACTCGGTTTTCCAGGCGGTCGCGTAGCTGCGCGAGGATGAGCCTCTTCTGATCATTTGCTGAGAGGTTGGCCGGCGCTACGTCAATCTCGACCGTATCGATGGTGCCGGAAAGCGGAAGGGCGACTGGTAGTCCTCGCTCACGGGCGAAGCCGAGTCGATGCCTGTATCGAAGGTCTCATCGGCTGAGAAGCGGCCGTATTCAGTCTTGTCGACGCGGCCCTCCCCAACCTCTTCGTCGTTGAGGATAGAGGGTCTCGAATCCGCTCTTGCCAGACCACCGAGGCCTTTACCCCAGATTCGTTCGAGACCGATCGATAGACAACAACCCAATAGCCCTTTTTCATCGTGTCTCCTTTCAATACAAATGCAGTGTCAGGTACTGTAAAAGTGTTTCCATGACAGCCATACCTTTATATTTGGGAGAGATTGCTGTGCAGGTGAATGAGCTGCTGAATCTCGTGCAGCGTAAAGCCCAGTCCCTGGCATAGACGAATAAAGTGAAGCTGCTCAAGATCGCTTTCTGCATAGCTCCGGTAGCCGGATGCCGTCCGGACTGGGGCGCGGAGCCGTCCCTCGCGCTCGTAGGAGCGCACTGTTTGAATATTGACTTCCGCCAAGAGCCGCCAGCTCGCCGATCCTCAAATCCGTATTGTGCCCCCGCGGCGATTCTTTGAAGAAGTTCATTTCATCTTGCGTTAATGCGCAGCGCGAAAACTATTGAAAGGATAGTCAGGCAGGATGGTGAATGAAGTTATCCATTGCTAGGCGGGGCCTCGCCGTCAGTATTCTGTCTCTCGCTTTCTGGCATCCGCCTCTGAACGCCCAACCCTCACATGACGCATGCGCCCGGCCGCAAGTCGGCAGCATGGTCAGTGAACCGCCAGACGTGCGCAGCAAAGACAGCGTTCTCGAAATCAACCTCACGGCGGCCAACGCCAAAGAGAGTGATGGCAGCACGCGCTACTGCTTCACCGACGCAGAGGGTCGGGAGTCTCCCACTCTGCGCGTGAATCCTGGCGATCAGGTAATCATTCACCTGAAGAACGCAATGACGGATACCGACCACGCCGGCAACGAAGCCCCGCACGTCCACTCGTCTCAAACGGCCGCATGTGCAGGCGGAATGATGATGACCGTCATATCCACCAATCTGCACTTCCACGGACTCACCATCCCTCCCGTCTGTCATCAGGACGATGTGCTGAAGACTCTCCTGCAGCCCGGCGACCCTGCCTTCGAGTATCGCTTCCGTATTCCCGACGATGAACCTCCAGGCCTTTACTGGTACCACCCGCACATCCACGGATTCAGCAAGCCGCAGCTGCTCGGCGGTGCCTCCGGGGCGCTGATCGTCGAAGGCATCGAGCGCGCCAAAAGGGAAGTGGGCGGCCTGCCCGAACGCGTGTTCATCATCCGCGACCAGGACCTGGTCAATCCCAACGCGCCGTCGGCAAAGTCTGAGCCCGTTGTGCCGAAGTTCCTGATCGACAAAGATGGCGACGCGGCCAATAACGGCACCGGCTTCGGCAAGCCGGCCAAGGACCTCTCCATCAATTACGTGCCGGTGCCCTACCCCGACTATCCCCCTGCGCTAATCCAGATGAAGCCCGGAGAGCGACAGCTATGGCGGGTATTGAACGCATCCGCCATCACTTACCTGAATCTTGAAGTTCTCTTCGAGCGTAAGCCGCAGCCTCTTGGCCTGGTTGCTATGGATGGAATCCCCATCGGTGAAAATGCGCCGGTGAACGGAGCTGCTGAAGACTCTGTCAACTCGCAGACGCATCTCGGCATCCCCCCCCGGAGCCCGGGTCGAATTTATCGTGCAGGGGCCGGCGGCCGGGGAGACCGGCCTGCTCGTAACCCGCACGGTGGACACCGGACCGGGCGGAGAAAACGACCCCAACCGGATGCTTGCCCGGATAGTCGCCGCGCCCGATGCGCCTGAACCCCGCTCCCGGCTTCAGAGTTCGCCGCAGCCCCTACCCCCGTCAGGCCAGCAATGGCTGGGAGACGTAGCGCCGGTCCGCGTGCGCCGGCTGTATTTCTCTGAGAAACTGGCCGACCCAAATGATCCGACCAGCGCGATCGAGTTCTATCTGACCGTAGATGGGCAGACGCCAAAAATGTTCGATATGAACTCGACCGTCCCCGACATTGTGGCCCAGCAGGGCACCGTCGAAGACTGGATCATCGAGAACCGCTCCAACGAGCTGCACGCCTTCCATATCCATCAACTGCATTTCCTGCTGCTGGATTATTCGGGTCGCCCGGTAAACGAAAACTTCCTGCGTGACACGGTGAATGTCCCGTACTTTAATGGCCGGCAGCTTGCGTACCCCACCGTGCGCCTCCGCATGGATTT
>Ga0206932_1063_pt1 | contig 23896 bp, 29 predicted proteins | sample Alteio_BWOrgHeat_18_FD_153244 | JGI IMG/M metagenome (GOLD analysis project Ga0206932, IMG submission 153244) | Enriched cells from forest soil in Barre Woods Harvard Forest LTER site, Petersham, Massachusetts, United States -... | ecosystem: Environmental > Terrestrial > Soil > Temperate forest >...
CCCGCTTTTCTATGAATTTGGCAACCGGGCTATCGGCTGATGAGGCTTCCAGTAATTCTATTTTATTGGGGCCGCATTGTAAAAAGGCGGTTGTAACGCCTTCGCTGGCCACATCCTCTGTTTTATAGATGGTTGTATGCAGCAATTTTTCATAAAGGCTGCCCGAAAGCTTTATATCCTTTACAGCTATGCCGATATGTTCTATTTTGTTCATGTTCAAATATTGTAAATTATTAGTTTAATGTGACTATTTTGAATGATTTTAAATAAAAAGAATGTATATCTTTGTAGTCTATTAATAAATGCACTATGAATATCCCAATTTATCTGGATAATAACGCTACAACCCCGATGGATCCGAGGGTGCTGGAGGTCTAGCTGTGTTATTTGAATAAATCTTTATTCTCTTCTAACCATTTTTTTGTAGCCCATTTTGCGTTTCTTTCGTCAATCATATAATATTTTGACCAGTTCGAATGCCATGAGCCAAAAAAAAGATATTTACGTGTATAGTGTGAGTTTTTTGGTGGTTTTTGATACGTTACATCTTGAGGTTCAAATTCTTTGCTTTTCCCATTTTTAATTCGGTATAATTTATTCCCTTTAATGATTAAACTGTCGGCTCGTACGCTAATGGCATTTTCAATAAATTGAATATTACTAAGAGTATCTTTTGAATATGTAAGAAATAAAGTGTCATTATGTTGTTTATAATGACCAAGAGCCTGATCCCCTATTAAGTCATATAAATATTTGAATTCAAATGTTCCATCGTCTCTAAAGTATAAATGTGTTGATTCATTAATACGATCATCCACATATCTTTTGGCTAATATTGATTGACTTTTGGCCACAAATGGAAGAATTACAAAAATGGTCATCAAATATTTATACATAAATTGGATAATTGCATGACTAAGATAATGATTTGGCATTAACTAAATGAAGTTTTGCGTTAGTGATAGTAGCGGATACCGGCCCTGCGCCTAATGCCTTGCAGGCGTATGAGCGGATAGCACGGCCCGCAGGGAACGCCATAGCCCCCCTCTAAATCTCAAGTTGGTCCGGATGTTTCATCCAGGACCTAAATTAGATGCAGATTTGCAATCTGCGATACCAAAAATTATACAATCAATAGATATTTTCCATTGATAATCCCTGTATTTTCGGTATCTTAGCTTTGTGGAAAATAAGGCGATTGCTTACCTGGACTTTGAAATTGATAAACTGACAAACTCAATTGAAAATGCAATTTCAGGTGAAGTCTTTAACACATCGATAATAAGATTAAAATTAGATGAAGCCAAACAAATCAAAAAAAGGAATTGGTCGTTTGATTGGCATAAGGAATTAAAAAATGAAGCACGGCAGGTTTATAAATTAACAACGATCAGTAACCCAACCATAATACATGGTTTGATAAGTATAACTGATAAAAAAGACCATATTTTTATGGACCTGATTGAAAGTGCTAAATTTAATAAAGGCCAGCATAAATTATATAAGGGAGTAGCAGGTAATTTGGTTGCCTTTGCCTGTAAAATGGCTTTTGAATTAAATTATGAGGGTGTAGTTTCTTTTATAGCTAAAACCCAACTTATCACTCATTATGAGCAAACGTTAGGTGCAAAATTATTTGGCGATAACCGAATGTTTATTGACACAAAAGAGGCATTAATTTTGACAACCAAATATTTTAAAAACTTTTAACAATGATAAACTTAAAAAAAATTGACGATAAGGATTTGGTATTTGTAAATAAGCCATTAAGCGAAAAAGAAGAAAAGGAATTTAGTAATTTTCTAAAAACGCGCAAAACCAGGCAAAAAACAGGCAGCACCAGTTTCAAAAGCCGTTCAGCGCTAAGGCTTATTTAGCCCCCTCTAAATCTCCCCCGGTAGGGGAGACTTGAATTGGGGCTTTTTGAATGTATTTCTTTGTAAAGAAGAATTTAAAGTCTCCTCCAACCGGGGGGAGATTATTCACAATATCATTTGTTTTTTTAAGGTGTTCATGAGGGCTACGCCGTTTAGAGGGGGGCTACTATTTTACTGTTTAACCCAAACAGGGCCATTACCGCTCATTCTTTTAAAAATGATATAAAGTATGGCTAATGATTGAGCAATATGGAAACAGCCGAACCGTCTTGGTACGCCTGCGTGTAAACAAAATATATAAATAATGCCGCCTATATTAAAAATGAGCAAAGCTAAAGCTATTTTTCCTGTCAATTTCATGGCAGCGGTATTGTCGGCTCCGAATTCAATTTTGCTTGGAAACGTTAATACCATTTGGGCAATAAACACCAGGACCACGATAATGTGTACTGATGCTTTGTCGGCATTGTAGCCCATGCTTTCGCCAATAATGGGAAGAATACTAAAGTAACATAAGCCGGATAGAAAAAGTCTCCTGTCGGCTTTAAAAACACCATAAAGGCATAACAGGGTTAAAGCAGAGCCGGCAATGGTAAAGATCCATAAAACAGTTGAGTCCATAATTGTTTGATTTTAGGTTTGAAAATCGGTTTGTTATATAAATGTAAAAAAATATATTGATTTACAACATTTTGTGGAAAAATTGAAAGACCCGGTGATCTAAATGCGCCACCCCGCGCAAGGTGGGTTCACCCTAACTAATCTTTAATAACCAATCTTTAATCTTTTTAAAAAAACATCTTTTTACTTTTGAATTAAAATGATACATTTGCACCTCTTTTAGAAGGGAATAATAACAATGAAACCATCATAAGCTGCCATTAAAAACAGCTAACGCTTATGATAGCTTCATCACCATTAAAGAACAAATAATAATGATGAAAAAAGATCTGCATCCATCAAACTATAGATTAGTTGTATTTAAAGATATGTCTAACGACTATTCTTTTATCACTAAATCATGCATCGACAGCCGCGAAACCGTAAAATGGGAAGACGGTAACGAATATCCGTTAGTAAAATTAGAAATTTCGCATACCTCGCATCCGTTCTATACCGGCAAAATGAAACTGGTTGATACCGCGGGCCGTATTGATAAGTTCCGTACACGTTATAACAAGTAATTATCAGCTTGTTAATAAATATTTAAAAGTCTCCTGATGTATCGGGAGACTTTTTTATTTTTGAGCCATGGCAATTATCCTTTTCGACGATAACGCGCATCAAACCCTTCTGCCTTTAACCTATACCCGCCCTGTTGCTGATATACGTATTGGTATATTAACCATTGCCGAAAAGTGGGGGAAGTATTTTGATCTCGGTTATTCCTGGCATACGCAATCCTGGCTTCAGCACAAGTTCCCACCTAAAATTGAAGAAAGAAACTTGTTTATCAACGGCTCGTTTTGTCCGGATGAAACATTGATAGAAGCTATCAAAAACCTAAAGGGCAGCGAAGCTTTAAAATATGGCGGACAACTGGTTGCCGTAAAACTCAATGAACAAGATGCTCGTAATTTTGATTCGAACACAGTTTATGAATATACAGTTGAACTTAAACACACGCCCGTAACCATCGCCTACCCCGAGGATATATTCAGCAAAAACGATGCAGAGCTACGGAAGGATTTTAAACTGCTTACCGATGGCAGAAAAAGCGCGGCAATCAGCTCAACCAATACCATCATCGGTAACGATTTTTTTGCCGAAGAAGGCGCTGTTGCCGAATGCTCTACATTTAATACCAGCAATGGCCCCATCTACTTAGCTAAAAATACCGAAGTTTGGGAGGGTGCCCACATACGCGGTTCGTTTGCTTTGTGCGAACATTCGCAGGTAAAAATGGGGGCAAAAATATATGGGGCAACTACCATAGGACCGCACTCGAGGGTTGGGGGCGAGATAAATAACGCGGTAATATGGGGCTATTCGTCCAAAGGGCATGATGGTTTTTTAGGCAACTCGGTGCTGGGCGAATGGTGCAATATTGGCGCCGACAGCAATAACTCGAACTTAAAAAACAACTATGCTGAAGTTAAATTATGGGATTATACCTCGCAACGCTTCCGCAAAACAGGCCTGCAGTTTTGCGGGCTAATAATGGCCGACCATGCCAAATGCGGCATTAATACCATGTTTAATACCGGTACGGTAGTAGGTGTAGGCGCTAATATTTTTGGGTCAGGCTTTCCGCGCAATTTTGTGCCCGATTTTGCCTGGGGCGGCGCGCAGGGCTTTGAGGTGTACAGTATCAAAAAAATGTTTGAAACTGCCGAAAAGGTTTATGAACGCCGCTCGCGTGCTTTTGATGAAACTGAGCAGGAAATATTGAAAAAGGTTTTTGAATTAACAGAAGAATATAGAGGAGTATTTTAGTTCATAGTTGATGGTTCATAGTTAATAGCCATCGCCGAATATTATAATTTATAACATACCATGAACCATGAACTATGGTCCATGAACTAAAAAATAAACCATGAGAAAAAAAATTGTTGCCGGTAACTGGAAAATGAACCTGGATTATAACGAGGGTTTGAGCTTATTTTCGGAAGTGGTGAATATGGTGAACGATGAAGTGACCGGTAACCAGCAGGTGGTGGTCTGCAGTCCGTTTATTCATTTGCATAGTTTGGTGCAATTGGGCAAAGGCGTTGCTAAAATAGCCATAGGCGCGCAAAATGCCCACCAGGCCGAATCGGGGGCTTATACAGGAGAAATTTCCGCTAAAATGATCAGATCGGTTGGCGCTGCTTATGTTATTATAGGGCACTCGGAACGCCGCCAGTATTTTGGTGAAACTAATGAACTCTTAGCTAAAAAAACCGATACCGCATTAGCTAACGACCTAAAACCAATTTTTTGCATAGGCGAAACTTTGCAGGAGCGCGCGGTCGGCAAGCATTTCGATATTATAAAAAACCAGCTTGTTGAAGGTGTTTTCCATTTAGCCGAAACCCAATTCAGTAAACTGGTTATCGCTTACGAGCCGGTTTGGGCCATAGGCACAGGTGTAACCGCGTCGTCTGCCCAGGCGCAGGAAATCCATCATTTTATCCGTAAAGAGATCGCGGCCAGGTACAGCCAGGCAATTGCCGATGCCACCACTATTTTATATGGTGGAAGCTGTAACCCTACAAACGCGCCTGAGTTATTCGCGCAGCACGATATTGATGGCGGTTTGATAGGAGGCGCATCCCTGAAATCGCGCGATTTTGTTGATATTGTAAAGGTTTTTAATTGAGGGTATTTCTTTATTAGCGGAGGATATTGTTGTGAAACGTATTGTAAAAGTCATATTCCCTCCTCTAATCGCTTTTTGGGCGTTTGCTGTCTTCCTGAAATTCAGCCCATATTTTCATCACATTGATGGTTTGCATGAGATGGGTGCGGATTCTGTGTATGGCTTAATAGCCTATTATAAGGTGTTTGCACCTGGCCAAATACTAATAGCATTACTTACCCAGTGGTTAATTATAATGCCGCTATGGGATAGGATTGTGGCTAAACCAAAATCAGCCATAATTATTTTCCCGTCAATTGTAATAATTTGCCTGGCTTTTGCATTTGGCATAGCTTATGTGATATGGGATACAGCGACAGGAACTAAACACCTTGTTGAAATTTGTTTATTTATGACAGGGGTACAATTGTTTTATTGGATAATTAATTTCCTGCTGTTATTCCTCATAGACTGGAAAGCATTCAGAAAAGCTGATACCCCTAATCTCTAATCTCCAACCTCTAATCTCTAAAATGAACTACTACGAAATTCTTTTCACCACCATAACCACCGAAGATTACCAGCAGGACCTGCTGATAAATGCTTTGAGCGAAATTGGTTTTGATACATTTGAGGAGGTAGAGTTTGGATTTAAGGCTTACATCCCATCTGCTGATTTTGATGAAGAACTATTGCTGAAAACTTTATTGCCCTACCGGGAAATGTTTACTTTTAGCTATGATATAACCCTTATCCCGCAGAAAAACTGGAACGAGGTATGGGAAAGTAATTTTGAACCTTTAACCATAGGCGGCCAGGTTTTTGTACGTGCCACTTTTCATGAACCCAGGCCCGAGTTTCAATATGAAATAGTTATAGACCCCAAAATGGCTTTTGGCACCGGGCACCATCAAACTACCTCCATGATGCTGCAATTAATGCTGGAGAATGAGTTTGCCCAAAAGAAAGTGTTGGATATGGGCTGCGGCACGGGTATATTGGCTATAATGGCTGCCAAATTGGGCGCGGCTGCCATAACCGCTATTGATTATGATCCGCTATGTTATGAAAGCACTTTGGAGAACGCTCAGCTTAACCATATCAAGAATATTAAAGTTATTTGCGGATCAAAGGAGGCAATTCCCGCCCAACAGTTTGATACCATACTGGCAAACATCAACCGCAATATTTTAATTGACCAGGTGCGACGCTATAGCGAGGTTTTAAAACCTGAAGGGGAAATATATTTAAGCGGATTTTATGAAAAGCCCGACCTGGATATAATTATTGATGCGGCACGTAAGTACGGCTTAAAATATATTATCCATAAAACTGATAAGGATTGGGTAGCTGCTAAGTTTGTAAAGTAAGTCTGTCACCCCCCGCTGTAATTTAAAATGTTATAACAAGATGGTATTATTTTGACATAATAATAGCCAGTATCAATTATATTTGTACTAACTTTTGGACCAAATTAGTCAAATAGACATCTTGTTATTTTCAATATCATGAAAACCTATCTTATACCTATCGATTTTTCTAAGGCATCGATCCACGCTGCTGAATTTGCTGCCGTATTAAGTAAACAAACCAATGTTGAACACCTGATTTTATTAAACGCCTATTATGTGTCGCCGTATGAAACGATGCTGCCCGACCCGGATATGGTATTGTTAAGAGAAGAACAAATAGAGCAAAACGCTGCCGACAGGATAAAAAAACTCGAACATTTAAAAGAAAAGCTAAAAAAACTGGTTAGGCCGGGCATTGAAATAAGCACCCATTTAAACCGCTCACATTTATTGCGTGCCGTAGTTGAAAATACCATCAACAGGAATGCCGATGTAGTTATATTAGGCAGCAAAGGCAACAGCAGTATGGATGATTCGCAGATAGGCAGCCACGTGGTAACCATATCAAAGGCCAGCCCTGTGCCGGTAATTGTGGTGCCGCCTGCCTATAATTTTGAAGCTGTTAAACGGGTTGTTATAGCAGCCGATTTTAATAAAGTTAAAGAGACGGTGCCCTTAGAGGCTTTGAAAAAAATACTCGACAACAAAAAATTTGAACTGTTAATTGTAAACATTGATAATGAAACCAGGCACCAGGCTGGCGATGCCGAAAGAATGGCCCAGGAAACCGCCATGCACATGATGCTTAAACAGTACGACCCGAAATACTATTACATTAATAGCACTGACATTATTAATGGTATTTTACAGTTCGCGGCAGACAATGAGGCGCAGTTAGTAATAGCTTTACCCCATAAGTATAGTTTTTTCCAATCCATTTTGCATAACAGCGTTTCACAAAAATTAGCGGAAACTGCTGCTGTGCCGGTATTGCTGTTGAAATAAATATCCCGGTGTTAATATCTTGGTTGCCCGTAAAAGCTGCTTTTTGTGTTTATTTGCATTAATAAGGCACCCAACCTTATTCTTAAATTATAATTTACATGCGGGTACATTTTACAGCTATTGGCGGCAGTGCTATGCACAACCTGGCCATTGCTTTGCATAAAAAAGGATTTACGGTAACCGGATCGGATGACGTATTGTTTGAGCCATCTGTTTCACGTTTGAGCAAATACGGTTTGCTGCCCGCGGAAAATGGGTGGTATCCTGAAAAAATAACACCTGATATTGACGCGGTAATATTAGGTATGCATGCCCGTGTTGACAATCCTGAATTACTTAAAGCACAGGAGCTGGGCATAAAAATATATTCTTATCCCGAATATATTTATGAGCAATCAAAAAATAAGCTGCGGGTAGTAATAGGGGGAAGCCATGGTAAGACGACTATTACATCGATGATATTACATGTGCTGCAGGCTGCCAGAAAAGATTTTGATTACCTGGTTGGGGCGCAGCTGGAAGGATTTGAAACCATGGTAAGGCTAACTAACGAAGCGCCGGTTATTGTAATTGAAGGCGATGAGTATTTGGCCTCACCAATTGACAGGCGGCCTAAGTTTCATTTGTATAAGGCCAACATAGGTGTTATAAGCGGCATAGCGTGGGACCATATTAATGTGTTCCCAACATTTCAAAATTATTCAGACCAGTTTAAAATATTTATTGAAACCATACAACCCGGCGGAAAACTTATTTACAGCAAAACAGACGTGGTTTTAAATGATATAGTAGCAAACGACGACTCTGAAATTAGCAAAGAGCCGTACGTTTTACCAAATTATAGCATAGAAAACGGCGTTACTACCCTATTATTTGGCGAAAAAAAATATCCCCTGCAAGTTTTTGGTGAACATAACCTGCTGAATATGGAAGCGGCGCGGTTGGTATGTACCAGCCTTGATATTAAGCCCGAAGATTTTTATAAATATATAACCACTTTTAAAGGGGCCGCACGCAGGCTCGAATTGGTTGGTAAAAATGCCAATGCCGCTATTTTTAAAGATTTCGCGCATTCGCCGTCGAAATTACTGGCTACTATACATGCGGTTAAAGCGCAGTTCCCCACCAGGAAATTGATCGCCTGTATTGAACTGCATACATTTAGCAGCCTTAACAAAGATTTTTTATCGCAATATGCGGGTACAATGAATGAAGCAGACATCGCTATAGTTTTTATTGACAAGAAAACCTTTGAACAGAAAAAAATGGAACCCTACCCGGAGGAAACTGTAAAGGCTGCTTTTTTAAAGAACGATCTTTTGTTTTTTAATGATCCAAAACTATTATTAAACAAACTGGAAACAATAAATATGGTCGGTACTAATTTATTAATGATGAGTTCGGGAAATTTTGGAGGGATAGATATTATTGACTTGAAAAACAAATTATTATAATAATTATTTGAAATAAAAAAAAATTAGTAACTTTATTAACTATTGCGAAACCCTTAAACTCACACATGAAATCATTAGGCAAAAAAATCAGGTTGTTACGTCATCAGAAGGCATGGAGCCAGGAGGATGTTGCAAAAAGGTTAGATATTTCTATTCCCGCCTTTTCTAAAATTGAAACCGGCATTACTGATATTAATTTATCGAGGCTTGAACAAATATCAAATTTGTTTGAAATGTCGGTAGTTCAACTACTTACTTTTAACGACATGGAGCAGGAACAAAAATTTGTTAATGAACTGGAGATCGTTAATAAAAAGCTGACCGATAGAGAAATAGAGATCATAGAACTGCAAAAGAAAGTTATAGAATTGTTTGAAGAATTACGTCACAATAAAATAACCGCCTGATTTAGCTTAAAGCTGAAAGACCAAAGCTAAAAAACCAAAGCTAAAAGCTTTAATTAATGTATAGTTAAGGTATGGCAAGTTTTGCTTACGTATATCTTTAAAATTCATTATAGCAGCTAAATATGTTTCAAATAATTGCCTTTTTAATATTTTTTCAACTTTCAATCATTTTTAGATTTATTCATTTAAGAAGATTGAAAGGAAACCGAAATCCTACATTACTTGATGGACTTTTATTAAAAAAGAATACAAGATTTAATACTTTTTCAATCATGGCACTGGTATCTGCCATTTCTTTTTTTACTCATATCCGCCTTGCTAATAATTATTTCCCCGCTCTTGAATTTTCAAATATAGTTTGGGTAATAATAATTGCTTTAATCCACATATTGTCAGTGCATTTTATTTTAAAAATCAAAGAAGTAAGAACGGATAAGATCAAAGAAACATCGCCTATTTAAAAATATAACGCATAGTTAAATGCCTGTTAGCGAAGGTAGCGCCCATGGAGTGATGCAGGGCAACCATTTTTTCGTTAAAATCGCCTACCCAGGATAGTTCTAAAATATTGTATTGGTTGAGCGGCAATACGTATTCGCCCAGTTTAATAAATAGCGCCGACTCTATTCCATGGTTTTGATATTTTTGCTTAGTGCCCATTACAATGGCCCTCATCCGCGAAACACCCTTCCATTTATAATATAAAAATTGAAGTTTGCCAACAAGGTTAAGCTTCCCTTTTAACGGTTTTAGCATTTGATTAGCATCGGGCAAAACAATATTAAAAGACGCGGGCTCACCATTTACATAGGCAAACCATATCAGGTTTTGGTCCATAATAGGCTTCATTTTGTTGAAACTTTCTAATATGGTATTGTAATTAATGGGCACAAAGTTTTCAAACCCTGCCCAGGCATCATTATATATTTCTATAAAATCGGCAGCGAATTTTTCTATTTCTTTTACTTCCAGGTGTTTAAACTCATAGCCCGGTTTTTGACTTACCCATTTCGCTATTTTATAAAACCTTTCGGGAAAAGGCTTAATTATATCCAGGTGATTAGTTATTTGCTCATACAATTTTTTAAAACCGTAATGTTCAAAAAACGCGTGGTAATAAGGCGGGTTATAATTCATGCCGTATGATGGCGGCGAAAATCCCTCAACCAGCAGCCCCCAAAAAGTGTCGTTCTCGCCAAAGTTAATAGGGCCGTCCATTGCCTGCATACCGTTTTCGCGCAGCCAGTTTTTTGCCGTATCAAATAACAGGAAAGCGGCTTTTTCATCATTTATACATTCAAAAAACCCCATGCCGCCGGTAGGCTGCTCATAATTGAATGCTTTTTTATTGTTGATAAACGCGGCAACACGGCCAATAAGCCCCCCGTTATCATCCTTTAATACCCACCGGGTACATTTACCATACTGGTGAAAGTTGTTTTTGAGCGGATCAAAAACAGCTTCAATATCATTGTCAAGCGGGCATATCCAGTTTTTATCATTTTTATAGATCGTTCTTGCGGTATCTAAAAATGCTTTTTTTGTCGCTTTATCTGTAACTTCAGTGAGGATCATCAGGGAATTTTAAAACAGTAAAATATAAAAAAAGCATCCAGCGTATTGTCTGAATGCTTTAAAAACGGGTTATTTATAAAAAATTAATAATCGTCGTCGTCGTCGTCATCATCACCGAAATCTTCAAACCCCAAGTCATCTAATGGCCCGTCAAAGTCGTCTTCGTCGTCATCAACTACCTTTTTACGTGGTACTGAATCCATAGCATCGTCATCATCATCTTCCTCAGCATCCGAATTTTTAGGAATGTTCTTGTCGGTAATTTTTTTTGGCGTTCCCATTGTGGTGAATATTTGTTATAATTTATTTAGGATATGCTTAAACGAATTTAATATAAAAAATCTTCTTTCGGTACTCTATCAATTATTTATTAGTAAAAATAATTAAAAATCATTTTGAAAGAAAAAACATTTAAAAATTATTCGTGCTGTTCGCCAATTGAGGTAGAATTACCTGTAAGTTCTTTTATATGAGGCAATTCTTCCATATTATTTATTCCAAAATAATCCATAAAAAGCGAACTTGTGCCATATAAAATTGGTTTCCCCAACGCTTCCGACTTCCCGTTTATTGCGATCAACTCCTTTTCGAGCAATTTTTGTATCGAATATTCGCAATTAACACCGCGTATTTGTTCAACGTCGGTTTTAGTTACAGGTTGTTTATAGGCAATGATGGCCAGCGTTTCTAAAGCTGCCTGGCTCAGCTTCTTTTTCGACCGCTGCAGTTGCAGCAGGCTAATAATAGGATGGTAGCTTTTTTTGGTTAAAAACTGGTAGCCGTTATTTACATTAACCAATTCTATCGCCATATTTTCGTTTAGGTATTTGTTTCTAATAGCAGCAAGGCTTTCGGTTACCTCGGCAACAGTAAAATCACGCTCAAAGGTAGCTTGTAAACAGTAAACGATCTCTTCGGCGCGGATGCTTTGCTCGGAGGCAAAAACAAGGGCTTCAATATAAAGTTCGGGGCTTTCCATTAGCGTAAGTTAAATAAAAAACAGATTTGACAACAAATAACAAATAATTAATAATTTATCACCTGTTCTTCCAACTGCGCAGGAACCTCGCGCCATTCGTATTTTTGATTGCGCAACTGCGGCTCAAAACCGGCGTCAATAATAGAATCTTGTATGCCCCTGGCCGTAAAGCGGTGCGGCGCACCCGCTGCCGATACCACGTTTTCTTCGATCATGATGGAGCCAAAATCATTGGCCCCGGCGTGCAGGCATAATTGTGCCACCTGTTTGCCTACCGTTAACCAGGATGCCTGTATATTTTTAATATTGGGCAGCATAATGCGGCTTAAAGCTATCATGCGTATATATTCGTCGCCGGTAACATTGTTGGTTATGCCGCGTACTTTACGCAGCAACGTACCATCATCCTGGAAGGGCCAGGGGATAAAGGCCATAAAGCCATAATGGCCTTCGGGTTTTTCGGCCTGAACTTCGCGTATCCAAACCAAATGTTCAAAGCGTTCTTCAATGGTTTCCACATGGCCAAACATCATGGTTGCCGAGCTTGGCAGGTTAAGCTGGTGCGCCGCGCGCATTACATCCAGCCATTCCTTGCCGCCGCATTTTCCTTTTGATATCAGGCGACGCACCCGGTCGTTCAATATCTCGGCTCCGGCGCCGGGTAAGGAGTCAAGCCCCGCAGATTTCATTTCGCGCAGCACATCAATATGGCTCATGCCCTCCAGCTTGGCCACATGCGCAACTTCCGGCGGACCTAATGAATGCAATTTTAGCGTTGGGTATAATTGTTTCAATTCCCTGAACAGGTCGGTATAAAACTTTAGCCCCAGGTCGGGGTGATGGCCGCCCTGCAATAAAAGCTGGTCGCCACCCAGGCGGAAGGTTTCTTCTATTTTTTGTTTATAGGTTTCAATATCAGTTATATAGCTATCCTCATGCCCCGGCCGGCGAAAGAAGTTGCAAAACTTGCAATTGGCTATACAAACGTTGGTGGTATTTACATTACGGTCTATCTGCCAGGTAACTTTGCCATGCGGCACCTGCTTTTTGCGCAGTTCGTTGGCTACATACATTAGATCGGGCGTGGAAGCATGGTGGTGCAGGTAAACCCCTTCCTCCATACTTAAAAACTCAAACTGGGAAGCACGCTGTAACAGATCGGCAGTATTCATAAAGCAAATATACAATATTGTCTGAACCGCTGATTTGTTTGATTGTAGGATTATTGTGATTTTATAATAGAATGGCAATTTGTAAGTTGCTTGTATTTGCCATCAAGGAATTTTAAATTTACTGTATGAAAAAACTAACCCTGGCTTTATTGCTCATCTCGTCGTTTGCATTAGGTGTGGCCTTTACAAAAGCAACCCAAAAAATTAAAGATGCAGCGACTGCAAAAAAAGTGACAGGCATTGGCGGTATTTTTTTTAAATGCAAGGACCCTAAAAAATTGAGGGAATGGTACGCCAAAAACCTGGGCATTGCTACCAATGGATACGGCGCAAGTTTTGAATGGCGGCAAGGGGCCGATAGCTCAAAATACGGCGTTACCCAGTGGACCCCGTTCAGGGAAGACACCAAATATTTTGAGCCGGGAAAGAAGGATTTTATGATCAATTACCGCGTTGAAAATATGGATGCCCTGGTAGCCCAATTAAAAAAGGACAGCGTAACCATAGTGGATAAAATTGCAAGTTATGAGTACGGAAAGTTCGTCCATATATTAGATATTGAAGGCAACAGTATAGAATTATGGGAGCCTAAGGATGTTGAATACAATAAAGTTGTAAAAGGGAGGATTAAGTAACAGGTGTTTTATAATTATCAGATCACCAATCCCTTATCCAACCTCAAAACCCTATCCACACTATCCGGTATCTCCTCCCGGTAATGGCTTACGTAAATAAGCGTGACCTTACTCAAAATGCAAATGGTATCAACCAGGTTTTTAAAGTGCTGCTGCTGGTGGGTATCCATACCCTGGCAGGGTTCATCAAAGATCAACAGGGGTGGGTTTTTTATTAATGCCCGCGCCAGCAGGCATAAGCGCTGCGCGCTGGCAGGGATATTTCTTAATTGCGTGCGGGCATATTGATCAGTTTCCAGGGCTTTCATCCAGCGTAAAGCTATATCGGCTTTTGCTTTATTGCTTTGCCTGAACAACCCCAGCGTATCATAATAACCCGATTCAATTACTTGCAAACAACTGTTATCCGCAGGGAAATACTGGTGCAGTTCGGGCGATACAAAACCCGTTTTCTTTTTAATATCCCAGATACTTTCGCCTGTGCCGCGTTTTTTATCGAACAGAATAATATCATTGGCATACGCCTGGGGGTTATCGCCGTTAATTAAACTTAATAAAGTTGATTTGCCCGCGCCGTTGGGGCCGAGCAACGCCCATCGCTCACCGGGGTTAACCTGCCAGTTAATAACATTTAAAATAACAGTATTGCCGTATTTTACGTGCACTTTATTCATGCTTACTATTTGTTTATAGTTAGCGGGTGCTGTATTTGTATTTAATAATGCACTTAATTCCTCCCGGTCAATAATATCAGGTTGTTGCGGTTCAACCAGTTGGGGTGTAAACTCATTTTTTGGTATGGCGTGGGTTATAACCCCATTTTTAAGCACAGCTACGTGGGTTACGGCGTTTGGTATTTCATAAGGTGAGGTAGCCATTATTAGGGTGATACCGGATGTCGTTATCTCGTCAATCAGAATATTAAACTCATTTCGGGTTTGTATATCCAAACCGGTTAACGGGCTGTCGAACAATAACAAGACTGGGGTTTTTAATAACGCGGCGGCTATCCTTAACCGCTTGGTTTCGCCGTTTGATAGCTTAATGAGCTGTTTATGCCTTAGCTGATCCAATTTTAAGGCGGAAATGACTTTATCAAAGTGCCAGTAAATATTGGGTTGAGGGAGTGGTTTTATAGTATGCAGGTACTCCTCAACCGTTAACGCGTCCTCCGAATCGGATGAGTTATAACGCTGCTGGTAATAAAAATCGCCGGTGTTGGCCAGGTTTTTAAAATGATGCCGGGCCTCAACCAATGCTATTAATTGATGATGGGTTAAATGGCCGGTATCACGCGGATGCTGTTGCAGGTATTCTTCAAAAAAATGGTAGTTAATTTCGCCGCCGGTTATATTAAAATTGCCCGCTATGGTTTGCAGCAGCGCGCTTTTGCCTGATCCGCTTTCGCCTACCAACGCCCAGTTCTCGCCTTTATTAACGGTAAAACTCAGGCTGCTGAACAAATTATTATTCAAAAACCTAACGTTTACCCGGTTTATAGAAAATACAGGAGTGACCATAATTATGCTGTGCGGTAAAAATAACTATATAGTCTTATAAGGCTTAATAATTGTCGCTTTTATAAAAAATAAGATGGAGGTGTATTTATTGCTATACAATTTATAAGCGGATACCAGCTATGTAAAGTGAAATTTAACACCATATTATAAAAGGCTTAGTTATTGTATGTTATACCGAAAGCAATTTAAACCTATGAAAAAATTAAACATTTTATTATTCGTTTTGGCATTAGTTGCCTTAAGCGGGTGCTCTGTTATCACCGGCATATTTAAAGCCGGTGTATTTGTTGGCATTTTAGCCGTTGTTGTAGTTATCGCTATCATCATCTGGTTATTTTCACTTTTTAGCGGCAAATAAAAAGTTTCACATTTTCGGCATAAAACTATTTTTAATTAAAACACTTTAGGCAGCGCCCAGTTATTTATTAGAAACAAACACTACGATCATGGAAAGTAATAGGGAAACAATAGAAACGCTGAATGACCTTGTTCAGATAAATAACGACCGGATAGCGGGATATGAGGACGCCATAAGTGAAATTAAAGATGATGCCGAACTGCGGTCGGTTTTTATCAATAAAATATTGGAAAGCCGGCAATTTAAATCAACCCTGGTACGCGAAATTGAAGTATTGGGCGCCGACCCTGATAACGATACCAGCATAAGCGGAAAATTACACCGCGCCTGGCTGGATATTAAGGCTACTTTTAGCGGCCACAGTGATAAAAGTATTTTAGAAGAATGTGAGTTTGGCGAAGATGCTATAAGGAAATCTTATCAATCAGCTTTAAATGAGGGGCATTTGCCCGCTTATATCAGGGATATACTAAATGACCAGCTAAGTATTTTACAGCAATCGCATGATGAAATAAAAGCCTTGCGCGATTCATTTGAACACCATTAATACGCTGTTTACCAAACAAAAAAGCCTCCCAATAAATGAGAGGCTTTTTTGTTTTTACAAAACCAAGATTATTTTTTCTTAGCAGTGTCCATTTTCATTTTGCTGGTGTCTTTCTTAGAAGTGTCTTTCTTAGCAGCTGAATCTGCTTTAGCAATTGAATCAGCTTTTGCAGCTGAATCTGCAGCACTAGAAGTAGCTTTACCTTTGCAGGCAGCAAATGAAACAGCGATAGCCAGGGCTAATACGCTTAGTTTGAATGTGTTTTTCATGTTAATTTTTTTAAAAGTGACTATATAGTTTAAGAGTTAATACCCAAAAATACAAAAGGTAACCCATATTTTTAAAAAAATTATAAATTAACTTTCATTTTGTTAAAAAAAACCAATAAGTATGGTGTTTAAACGTTATTTGTTGTAATTAATACCGGTAATGTAAAAAGGTAACCCGGTAATCATGAAAAAAATGTAAATTCTATAGAATTAATAGGTTTTATAGCTGTTAACCCGTTTAATCAATTCTGTAAAAAACAAAAAAGGTAAGCCATAATAAATATAGCCTACCGTTTCTGCTCAAAAAACCAGCTTATTTTTTCTTAATTTCAGTTGTACTGGTTTTTACTTCAGTTTTTGTGGTTTTAATTGCAGTGTCTTTTTTCAAAGAATCAGGCAAAGCGCTGGTATCTTTCTTAAGTGAATCGGCAGTAGTGGTGGTAACAGATGAACTGGTGTTTACAGAATCGGCGGCAGACGATCCTTTGCCTTTACAGGCAGCTAACGAGGTGGCAATAGCTAAAGCTAGTAAACTGGTTTTTAATGTGTTTTTCATAATCGGTGTATTTTAAATGAGGTTATTAACTAATCTGGCGGTTATAAAAAACCTTTAAATTAATTTCTAAAACAGGCAACAAAATTATCACATAAAAGTTTTTAATACTGCTACAAATTGATGCAACATTAATTAAGCTAACCTTAAATATTTATTTAATTTAGATTTTTCTTACCGGCAATGGGTTACAATTTTGTATAAATAGTATTAAGTAGTGAATAAAGTTTTAAAAGATTCAACGCCGACAGACAGCGAAGTTATTCTTGGGATACTTAATAATTCGGAAACTGCGTTAAAACGGCTGTATATTGCTTATTTTCCGATGGTATTGCAGCTGATAATTAATAACAACGGCGACGAGGAAGATGCGAAGGATATATACCAGGAGGCTATAATTGTTCTTTATAATAAGGTTAAGGCAGGCGATTTTGAATTAAGCAGTAAGCTAAAAACTTATATTTATTCAATTTGCCGCAGGCTTTGGCTAAAAAGGTTAAGTCATATTAACCGGTATGGGGGCGATATAAGGGATTTCCAGGAATTTCTGCCTGCTGCTGAGGAAGAATTTGATCAGCATAATGATAGGGATATGCAATTTGGTAAAATGGAAAGTGCGCTCAGGTTATTGGGCGAACCCTGTAAAACCATTGTGGAAGATTTTTATATAAATAACAAATCAATGCAGGACATCTGTGAACGTTTTGGGTATACCAATGCCGATAATGCCAAAACACAAAAATATAAATGCCTGCAAAGGCTGAAGAAATTGTTTTTTCAGCAGAAATAAGTAAGGAGTAAGACAATGAGTGATAATGAACTTTTAGAAGTAATTGAACGTTACCTGAACGGCGAAATGAGCCGCGATGAACGGAAGAGTTTTGAATTACAGCGTAAAGACAACGCGGAAGTGGATAAAAAAGTTATTGAGCACAAACTTTTCACCAACTTATTAAAGCAATATGGCGAACGAGTTGAACTGGAAAACCGCTTAGATGCTATACATAATGAAATTGATGTACATACGCTGAAAGAAAACCTGCTGGTACACCCGTCATGGATAGTACAGCTATGGCGCAGTCATCATTCAAAAATATCGGTAGCGGCATCAGTAGCTATATTTGCTGTTTTAAGTGTAATGTACCTCGCCGGCAGTTTTAACAGCGATAATTCTGTAGATCAGCTTAAACGGAAAGTAGATCAACTTGATCAATCAAATAAAAGCATTAGAAGATCAATTAATAATATTAAGAAGAACAGTAATATTGACCCTGGTTTTACCGGTACCGGTTTTGCCATTAGTTCTAATTTAATTGTAACCAATAATCATGTAATAGACGGGGCAAATTCTGTATCTGTTCAAAATGCTGATGGTAAATTATTTAAAGCAGAGGTATTATATACCGAACCGCAAACCGATATAGCTATTTTGAAAATAACCGATACCGCCTTTACCGGTTTAGGCGCAACACCCTATACATTTAAACGTGCCGGAAGCGACCTGGGTGAAGATGTTTATACCCTGGGTTATTCAAGCGACACACCGGTTTATGGCCCCGGCTATTTAACATCCGAAAATGGTGAAAACAGCAATGATTCTGTTCATTACCGTATATCTATACCCCTGAACCACGGTAACAGCGGTGGCCCGTTAATTGACAGCAAGGGTAATGTAATAGGTATAGTAAACGCTAAACAAACCCAGGTAGAAGATGCACATTTTGCCATAAAAACAGGTTATTTGCTGGATGCGATACATCATATTCCTGCCGATTCATTAAAAAGGCGAATTATTTTAAACAAGAAAAACTCTTTAGCAGGTTTGAGCCGTCAGCAGCAACTTAAAAAATTGAACAACTATATTTTTATGGTGAAGGTTTATTAAGATACTTCATCTACCTATACAAACAGAAAAGGTGACCGTATTGGGCGCCTTTTTTTGTCTGAACACGATTTTCATGATTTTATGGATTTACTTTATCGCAAACTAATCCTAAAATCATTTAAATCCTGAAAATCGTGTTCAGACACCTACCTGTCCACTTCCCCCAAAACAAAATCAATCGAGCCTACAATAGCTATCAGATCGGCTATCATAACACCTTTTGATAGTTCGGGCAGTACAGAGAGGTTGCAGAAGCTTGGCGCGCGGGCCTTTACGCGGAAGGGTATTTCTGATTTTCCGTCGGCAATAAAATAGAAGCCGAGTTCGCCTTTAGCGCCTTCGCAGCGTACATAATAATCCTGTGGCTTTGGGGTAATTTTGCGTGGCATTTTTGCACGCGGGTCAAAATCTATGGTACGTTTTAATTCATTTTGCAGGCGGTCGAGGCATTGTTCGATCATTTTTAAAGATTGTGCAATTTCATCAACCCGCACTTTATAACGGTCCCAGCAATCGCCAACCTTGCCCATTTCGCCTTTGCCTACCGGTATGTCAAAATCAATTTCGGGGTAAACAGAATAGTTATCTATCCGCCGCAGGTCCCATTTTAAACCCGAACCACGCAGCATCGGGCCCGAGCATCCGTAATTAATAGCCACATCAAGCGGCAGTACGCCAACGTTGGCGGTACGGCTTATAAATATCTGGTTATCAGTTAGCAATTGGTTCAGTTCAACCATTTTTGGTTTAAAGTAGTTTACAAACTCCAGGCAGCGTTCCTCAAAGCCAACCGGCAGGTCGTAAAATAAACCACCCACCCAAATATAATTGTACAACATACGCGAGCCCGAGGCCCATTCCAACATACCCATAATATGTTCGCGATCGCGGAAACACCATAAAAATGGCGTGAAGGCGCCAATATCAATGCCATATTGGCCTATGGCGATGAGGTGCGATGCAATACGGTTCATTTCGCAAACCAACACCCTAATGTACTCTACGCGCTTAGGTATATCCTGGTCAATACCCATCATCCGTTCAACACCCATAACAAACGCATGGCAGTTGTTCATGCTGGCCAGGTAATCCATACGGTCGGTAAACGGGATGGTTTGCTGATAGGTGAGCGACTCGGCATGTTTTTCAAAACAGCGGTGCAGGTAACCCATGTGCGGTATCACCTCTTTTACTATTTCGCCGTCAGTGATCAGCTCCAGCCGCAAAACCCCATGCGTAGACGGGTGCTGCGGACCCATGTTCAGCACCATGTCCTCAACACTTGCGTCGGCAATTTTTTGGTTATATTTTTCTAATGCCTGGTTATATTTTAGGGTTTGCGTTGTAACGGTTCTGTATTCAACTTCCTCATCAGCAATTTGAGCAGGGTAGCCTATTTTTATGCCTTTGTAATACTCGGCCGCTTTGTAGCCTTTCCTTAAGGGGTATCCTTCCCAGTCATCCGGTAATAAAATGCGCCGCAGATCAGGATGGCCTTCAAAAAATATACCTACCAAATCAAATGCCTCACGCTCATGCCAATCGGCAGTGCTGTATACGCCGACTATGCTTGGGAATGAGGGCAGGCCATCCTCATTACGGTTATTCGCCTTACTTATTTTTAAGGTTAATTGTAATTGATAAGGAATAGAAGCCAATTGATAAACTACCCCGAAGCGCCCATCTTCAACACCATAATCAACCGCGGTAAGGCAGGAAAGAAAATCAAAATATGTAGCCGGATTATTGCGCAGTTCCAGGCATACCTCAACAATACGGCCAGGGTCAATTAACAGGGCCGGTTGTAAGCCGCCGGTTTCTTCGCCGGCAATTACATCTTCGCCAAATTTACCGGTCAGCAATAATTTAATATCCTCAAAACTCATGGGGCAAGGCGTACTTTTTTCCAGTTTGTGTTATCTATCTTTTTAAATAAAATGCGGTCGTGTAATCGGCCTTCGCCACCCTGCCAAAACTCAATGAGCCGGGGTTTTAAAATATAGCCGCCCCAAAATGATGGTTTCGGTATAATTTTATCGCCGTATTCTGCTTCTAACTGACTCACTTTACTTTCCAATGTATCCCTGTCAGCTATTTCCTGGCTCTGGGGCGATGCCAGCGCGCCTATCTGGCTTTCTTTTGGCCTTGAATGAAAATATTCCTCAGATTGCTCCTTACTTAGCTTCTCTATAGTTCCTTCAATACGCACCTGCCGTTCCAGTTCGCTCCAAAAAAATAATAAGGCGCCCAACGGGTTTTTTGTTATTTCTTTTCCTTTACGGCTTAAATAGTTGGTGTAAAATATAAACCCGTTAGCGTCAAACCCTTTTAATAAAACTATACGTGACGAGGGGCGGCCATCGGTTGTGGCAGTGGCCAGCGTCATGGCGTTCGGGTCATTTACTTTAGCGGTAACAGCTTCATCAAACCATAGTTCAAACTGTTTTATCGGGTTGGTATTAACGGTTGTTTCTGTTAGAGAAGCCGAGGTATATTCGTGTCGTAAACTTTGTAATTCTTTCTGTGTCATTTAATGCAAACTTACAAATTAATTAACCTGTAAATAGTAATATTGTATTTCAGAAATACCATGGCTCAACATATTTTACTTTAGCTTGTTTATTTAGTCTATACAATAAAAATACGTTTATGTTAAATTCTGTTACAGCCGCCGCGGGGCGTTTATTAATATCGGAACCCTTTATGATGGACCCTAACTTTAAAAGGTCGGTTATACTGTTAACCGAATGTGCCGACGCGGGCGCTATCGGCTTTATTTTAAATCATCAAAGCGAATATTTACTGGGCGATATTTTGCCCGATATTTCTTATTCGGAAATGCCGGTATATATTGGCGGGCCGGTAGCAGCAAATACGCTGCATTTTATACATTGCGCCCCCGAAAAAATTGAAGGCGGCATCGAAATTTGCGATGGTGTATTCTGGGGCGGCGATTTTGAAACGGTGAAACAACTGGTCGCCGACTACCAATTAGATGAAACGGAAATAAAATTTTTTATGGGCTATTCGGGTTGGACGGAAGACCATCTGGGTGATGAAATAAAAGAAAATAGCTGGATAATAGCTGAAAAATGCAGCGCAAGCACCCTGTTTGCCAGCAGCGAACAAAATATGTGGCGGGAAGTAGTGATTGGCCTGGGCCACCGTTTCGCCCATATTGCTAATTTTCCGGAGAATCCGCAGTTGAATTAGGTTACGTTATACGTTTTACGTAGTACGTTATACGTGAAGATAAAAAACGTAAAACGTACAACGTCCTACGTAAAACCTATTTTCCCGCTTTCATTTCCGCTGCAGACTCCTCTACCTTTTGCTTTAACGTTTCTTTATAAGCGATGAGTTTTTTGGTCAAGGCATCATCAGCAGTTGATAATATTTGCGCCGCCAATATCCCCGCGTTTTTCGCGGCATTTAAAGCTACCGTAGCAACCGGGATACCATTGGGCATTTGCAGGATTGAAAGGATAGAATCCCACCCGTCAATAGAGTTGCTCGACTTCACCGGTACGCCAATAACGGGCAAATGCGTTAATGAGGCCACCATGCCCGGCAAATGCGCCGCGCCGCCCGCACCGGCTATAATAACCTTTAAACCACGCCCCGCAGCCTCACGGGCGTAGCTGAACATACGATCGGGTGTGCGGTGGGCCGATACTACTGTTATTTCGTAATCAACGCCCAGTTCCTTTAAAACGTCGGCGGCATCCTGCATAACCGGCAGGTCTGATTTGCTGCCCATGATGATGCTTATTTTTGGAGACTTCATATTTTTTTGTCGATAGACCATGGACGATAGTCCATAGTGTTTATATTATTAACGATCCATGGACTATTGACCATCGACCATGGACTAAACTAACTAATTACCTTCAAAGTCCGCTGCACAAACCTTGCCGTCTCAATCGCTTTTTCCCTATCCGCATCCACAATAGTCATATGCCCCATTTTGCGGAAAGGCTTTGTTAGTGCTTTGCCATATAAATGTACGTAAACACCCGGGCATTTTAATATTTTTTCAATTCCCTGGTATATGGCGGGGCCCTCATAACCGGGTTCGCCTAACAGGTTTATCATTACCGCGTTGCTTAAACAGGTGGTATCGCCTAAGGGCTGGTTAAAAATTGCCCTTAAATGCTGTTCAAATTGCGATACTACATTGCCTTCAATACTCTGGTGCCCGCTGTTATGCGGACGCGGGGCCAGCTCATTAACCAATATTTCACCTTGTTTAGTTAAAAACATTTCTACCGCTAATACGCCTGTAATTTTAAGATCTTCCGCAATTTTTTTAGCGATGCGCTCCGCTTCCTGCTGTATTTCGAAAGACAGGGTAGAGGGCGATATTAAAAATTCAACCAAATTAAACGCCGGGTTAAATTCCATTTCAACCAAGGGGAAGGCGCTTACCTCGCCGCTTTCGTTCCGGGCCACTATTACGCCTATTTCTTTTTCAAAATCTATCAGCTGTTCAATAATGCTCGGTTCGGTAAACGCGACGGGCAGGTAAGTTTCATCCATCACCTTATATACCCCCCGGCCATCATAGCCGTCGCGCCTTAATTTTTGTATGTAGGGGTAGGGGATATTAGTCCGTTTTAATTCATCAGCCGATGAGATAACCCGGAAATCGGCAGTAGGGATATTGTTTTCCTTAAAAAATTGTTTTTGCAGCCCCTTATCCTGTATCAACCTGATAATTCGCGGCTGCGGGTACACTAAAACGCCTTCTTTTTCCAGTTGTTCCAGCGCGTCAACGTTTACCTTTTCAATTTCGATGGTAAGCAGGTCGACCTTTTTGCCAAATTTATAAACCGTTTCATAATCGCCTAGGGAGCCAACCGTAAATTCATCACATAATTTGCGGCAGGGGGCCTCGCGGTCAGGGTCGAGCACCTTTACGGTAACATTATAATTAATGGCCTGTTGGATGAGCATCCGGCCCAATTGTCCGCCGCCTAAAATGCCCAATTTAAGGTCTCCGTAAAATGCTTTCATTTATAGTGCAAG
>Ga0206932_1064_pt1 | contig 23626 bp, 24 predicted proteins | sample Alteio_BWOrgHeat_18_FD_153244 | JGI IMG/M metagenome (GOLD analysis project Ga0206932, IMG submission 153244) | Enriched cells from forest soil in Barre Woods Harvard Forest LTER site, Petersham, Massachusetts, United States -... | ecosystem: Environmental > Terrestrial > Soil > Temperate forest >...
GTTGCTATTTTATCATTCAAAATTGTATCATAAGCATCAGCTCTTTTTTTACCGAGTTTTAATCGAACCTTATCGGCTTTGCTGTATAAAATTCCGTTGATCATTTTCACGGTTTCGCCCGGCACTTCTCCTGTTACACCTGGTGATCTCATACATTATTATTTTGATTTACAATTTGATTTTCTTCTTTCTGTTTTAAATGACTATGAAAGTTCATTAATTCCTGCGGTGTGATATTGTTAACCTTGTTCAGCATTGTTTTTAATTTTTCATCTGTTTGACTAATTCTATTTTTTTCATCTTCAGACAACATGCCCACATGCAGTAACAAAGCTTCCTCAATTTCAGTGCTGTCGAAAAGATCACCTGAACTTTGCGGATTGATCTGCGGATAATCATATAAAGCAATGGGTGATGAAAGCAAGGTTGTATCATCAGCCTCAATCAATATTGGATAGCAATGGAGATTTCTGCATCCATTTATAACTTGTTTATATTTTTCTGGCGGATCCTGGTGCGAAATAAATTTTCCATTCTCAGCATTCAATATTGTATGTGTTGAAATAAATGATTGCGTTAAAATATCATCGCGTTTTAAGGATGTTGCACTTTCAATTGGTGTATTGTTAAGAATTTGAACAGTGATTTTATAAGTATTATCCAAATCTTTTAATGGAACAGTTTGTATCATTATTGTTCCTTCAATTGCTGAAATAAAGTTTATTTTTTTTCCGGCAGTGTTTTTACGTTCATCATAGATCAATTCTTCTTCTTCTGATTTATCAAAATGAAATGGAATTGTTTTTTCTTTCATTAAGCCAGCAACAGGCAAAGTGCCTGCATCAATTTTTCTTTCAATAGTTTGCCAGCCACATTGATAAAAATTATTGTTGATTTTTAAACTATAAACAGGCTGAAAATTTTCAGTATTATTTTCAGATTGAAAAATTTTTATTGTAATCAAATGCAGAAAGCGAACGCGAATATTTATAACCGCATCAATTCCTTCAACAATACATCCAGTTTGCATTATTGAATGTGCATGTTGATTATCTTCATTATACTCTTTAGGAAAAACAACACCGAATGGAATTGGCTTTTGATTTTTTATTGCGGAACGATAATAAGGATACAGTGAATATCCTTCATACAAAAGTGTGCGTGTAAGATTTTCTAAAACATATTCTGCGTTATTTACTGCTGCATTCTTCATTATACATTTTGTTTTTCAACAAGCTTTTCATTTAAAGCTTCATTAAGAAGAGTTTCAAGACAGGTTTCCAATGTTGGATATTTGCTTTGTGATTTATATTGTACAAGCTTTTCGTAAATATCTTTCTGTAGTCTGACCCATCTTGTGTTTGGAAAATATTCGTCCATCATTTCACTCCATAAACGTGCAGGCATTTTATGTAATGCTTCTTTTTCCCATGGCACCAAAGTCACCTGTAAATTATCTTCGGGATTTTTATAAAACAAAGTGCCACTGAATAAAAACGACAATGGAATACTTCCATCAGAAACTGCATAAAAATATTTTCCTGCGGCAAGTGCCTGGTCTTCGCTACAGCCAATAATAATTTCTACAATTGTACTTCCTGAAAATCTTGGAACAGGTATATTAATGATCGTCCAGAAAAAAGTACGCAATGTTTCATCCCAGCGATAAGGCTCGCCAAATAGCTCATGCAATTTATCTTTTGCATCTTCATCGTATGTGCGTTTCACTGCTTCAATCATCACCTGGCATTTTAAAGCTGCTGCGTATATTTCTTCGTTTTCTGTTTGATTGGTGATCTTTAACTTAAAAGAAAGCGAAGGCATTACTGCATACGGCTTAACTTCTGATGAAATGATTTCAAATTTTAAATCGGGCATGGTTCAGACGTTTCTTTTAATTCATTAAAAAAATTTCTGATCGCATCATTCACTTCTTTGCCGCCAAAGATGCCTTTCCATGCAATGCGTATCATACCAATAAGTTTATAGCAACTATCTATGGGAACAATATAATATTCGCCAGCATCATCAAGCCTGTTTATCAGCAACGCTTCAAGGTCAGGTGTTAAAGTATTTAAGATTGGATTTAACCCAGTTAAATTATTCCATGGTTCCATTTTTAATTTTGATTCTGTAGCGCCGGTTGGTGCAGGATAATATGCAACTGTTCCGTTGCGTTTTGCGCTTACAACAAAAAAAGCCATATTCACCGGAATTAAAAAGTCTGACCACAACTGATCAGACATATTAAAACCTTCAAGCCGCAATGAACGTTGCGGCAATGGTTTGTATGTGCCGCTTTCTGCCTGTGTTATTATACACATTTCACACGTACACATAAATCTCATTGCAGCAAGATCAACAAGATGACGGTGATCTGTACTTAAAACTTTACCACAGAAAAAACATTTTTCTATTTCTTCTTCCTGAACCGGAGTTGCTATTTTACGAAGCTTTGATATTAATGTTGAAGATACCATAGGCTTAATGATGCTTATTAAAATAATGATCAAACTTCAACGTCTTTCCACGAAAGTGGGAATCTGCTTTTAAAAATTTAACCGTTTACTCAAACAGTTTAAACTTTATAGAACAGATGTCCGATCGATGTTAGGCAAGGTGTGCGAAGTGGTTTTGTTGATAGTTATTTATTATTTTTTAAATAAATCACTTTGAACATCATTCATTTTCATATCACGCCACAGGTGATATTCGAATGACGTTTTAGGCAATTAATTATTTTTAAATTAAATAGCTTTAAAACATTATTTTCTTAAATGATCATACGATGCCAATGCTGTTGGTGTATGTGTTGATTTAACCAGCTTGCCCCCACCAAGATACATGTGTACGCCACAAGGCAAACATGGATCGAAGCTGCGCACTGCACGCATGATATCTATTCCTTTAAAATTATCAGGGCCATTTTCTTCGAAGATTGGTGTGTTCTGCACTGAATCTTCGTAAGGACCAGGAACACCATTCACATCACGCGGACTTGCATTCCATGGTGTTGGCGGAAACATTTGATAGTTGGCAACTTTGCCGCCTTCAATAATCATGTGATGTGATATTACACCACGTGCTGCTTCATGAAGTCCGCAGCTTACCGCTTCGTTCGGCACTTTAAATGAAGACCATGTTTTTGTACGGCCTGCATGCACTTCGGCAAGCGCCTTTTCAATACAATACAAACCAACCAATGCATTATATGTTTGATGATATGCTCTTGCACGATCTCTTTCAATTGCATTACTCCATTTTGGAACTTTCCAAACCTGCTTTACTTCAGGCATACCCATTGTTTTTGGCAAATTAAATTCGAGGGAATTGCCTGTTGCTTTGATGTATCCAATATCAACCAAACCTGCTTTTGCAGTAACCCACTGCCTTGCAAAAGGTCCGCCGCCTGTATCGCAGCAAACATCTTTACCGGTGCGTTTATCATGCCAGCGTGGAGACGTTACCCAAGTATATTTGTCTGCAAAATTTCTTTTCTGTGGTCTTGGTTTGGTGGTTTTATTCCAGGGATGATTACGGTCAACTTTATTTCCTAACGGATCAGTATTTACAAACATTCTTTCATTTTCCCAGTCATCATAATATGAACTGCCCAATAAAATACGCATGCCCAAATTTATTTCTACAAGATCAGTTGTAACCAGTTCACCATTGATGGCAACGCCTGGTGTGATAAATCTTTTGCGTCCCCAATCGGTCATATTCTTATAATCATAATCGCAATAATCAGGATTATCAAATGAGCCCCAGCAAACGAGGTTGGTATCACGGTAACCTACCTTTTCATAACCGGGCAATGCTTCATAAAAGAAATCATACAGATCATCATGCAGCGGAACGATCTTCTTACAATATTCTATGTACTTCATCAATCGTACATAATAATCTGTAAGCACCTGGTGCGTTATAGTTGTACTTACACCACCAGGAACTAAAGTAGAAGGATGTGTATGACGGCCTTCCATCAAACAAAACATTTCTCTTGTATATCTTGATACCTGCAAAGATTCCATGTAACATTTCCCCGTAAAAGGGTTCAATGCATCCATGATATCAGCAATGGTATTGTAACCATGTATTTTAGCATTTGGCGCTTCCGTATGTTTTGCTTTTTCATAAACACTTGGGTTTGTTTCCTGAACCATTTGCCCGCAGAAATCTACATTACACATGTTATCATTATAGATAGCATGATCAAACATAAAGTCAGCAGATTCTCCAAGATTTAAAACATATTCACCAAGATGCGGAGGCTTTACACCATAAGCCATGTTTTGATTTAGTACTGAAGTGGTCATGTGATTATCGCCACAAATACCGCAGATGCGGCTGGTGATAAAATGCGAATCACGAGGATCAATTCCACGCATAAAAATATCAAAACCACGAAACACCATTGAAGTGCTATAACACTCCTGAACCTTTCTGTTGGTGAAATCTATTTTGCAATGAATACCCAAACTGCCTACTATACGTGTAATAGGATCCCAGGACATTTCTTTAATAATAATGTTTGGTTTATTCTGGCTAACACCTGATTTGGTTTTTGTAGAAACCGGAGCTTCTTCAATCATAATATTTTTTTTATTGTTTTAATAATGTTGTGAATGAACTTACCACGTAGGCTGATAACCGCTCTTAATTTTTGTTCCAGGTTTTCTCCAATCTGGTTCTGTATCCTTCTTCTTTGTTGTCATATTACGGAAGATGCGCAGTATAGGTCCGTAAGTGTATTTTGCTCCATTGGAAGAAAATTTTGCACCGGTTGCTTCATCCATGAATGGCATAAATTTATCAGGGAAACCAGGCATAGTACATGCCATGCAGATACCACCAATGTTCGGGCATCCTCCAACACCATTTTGCCATCCTCTTTTTGGAACATTGCAATAAACAATTGGCCCCTGGCAACCTATCTGCACAAGGCATTTATGAGAGCCATATTCTTTTGCAAAATCTCCTTGTTCGTAAAACGCAGCCCTGTCGCAGCTTTCATGCACTGTATGGCTGAAAAGCCATTTAGGGCGAAGCGCATCATCTAGAGGAATCATTGGCGCTATTCCTGCCAATTGAAATACAAGATATAAAAGTGTTTCAGTGGTATTATCGGGTTGAGCCGGGCATCCAGGGATGCAAACAATGGGCAATCCTGCTTTTGATTTCCAGTTCCAGCCTAAATAATCAGGAAGACCCATAGCGCCGGTTGGATTATTTTTCATAGCTGGTATTCCGCCATACGTAGCGCAGGTGCCCACAGCAACAACGGCCGCTGCTTTTGGTGCAAGCCTGTCGAGCCAGCTATTCGTTGTTATGGGTTCACCGAATGGACCAGTTGTACCCATTGCCGCCCAATAGCCTCCTGTATCTTTAATAGCTTCTTCATTCGGTACCGAACCTTCCAATATTAGTACGAAGGGATCTAATTCACCTCTTTCTGCTTTGTACCACCATTGCATCAGCTCATCTCCGTTCTCATAAGAAATTACGGGGCTGTGAATATGCACAGTGGGCATACCGGGTAATGCACCCAGGGCAATATCTTCAAGACTGGGGTTAACAGCACCTGTCATGGCAACGGAATCACCATCACAACTTAATCCTGATGTCATCCAGATAATGTGAACGTCGGTAACAGAATTTTTGGCCATTTCAATTATTTTTAAATTATTAAACTGAATAGGAAAAAACCACTTTACTCAATATAACAGGGCTTGCTTTCAATTAACGGAGGGATATTCATAAGGCCCAACAGCAAAACAACAAAATACAAAATTTTATTACTTTGTCTAAATCTCTAAACTGTTAAATACAAAAGCAATCGCTGTTAGAAAACACTTTCTAAGGTAGAAGTAATTTTTATATTTAGAAATTATTTTCTAATTTATTTTAGCACAATTTTCGAAATTGTATATTTTTTTTCTGATATCAATCTATTGTATTCTTTAATGCCCTTATTACTAAGATGGGGATAAATTAAACCCCATAAATGATTTTGCAATAATGCATACCTAACCGGCTTTGCACGTAACATTTGATACGGCATCCAAAAGTGAAAAACAAGCTGCAATTGTTGCGCCAATAATTTGTAAGCTTTCTTATATGGTTCTGGTTTAAAATTTCCTTTTTCCTTATGAAAAGCAATTATTTGTTGTGTAAGAATGAGTTTTTTTTCTGAAAAATTTTCCCATTTTTTTTCGATGTCAGGATGATACCGGGAAACTTCCCATTTATTATTGAAACAGAAAGGAAAGGCAATTCCTAAATGATATACAGCCCGGAATAGTATGTCAAAATCTGTAAGGTGGGAGAGCTCCATTTGTGTATTCAAAATTCCTGACATGTACTCAAAAACCTGTTCATAAGCAGCATAAACAATTGCTTCTTTGTTTTTATAATAATAGGCTAAATGCCCAACGCTTATGCCAGCTTTATCTGCAATTTGTTGAAGCCGCACATTAGCTATTCCATGTTCAAAAAAAAGTTTTTCAGCAACTTTAATAATTTTTTGTTTCACAGATTGCATACAAATAAACCGTTGTTGAAATAAATTAATTTTTAATTAAGAGGATAGTATAAGTACTTTAGAAAATTTTTACTAAATATAAATTAATGTTTGCGGAAAACTTTAATTTTATATACTAATTTTATTGAACAAGTATTTTCACTTCAATGCAAACTTTTATGAAATTCCTACGTAAAATGAAAAAAAAGTCTCATACTGAAAAGACGATTTCTGTTGCTGCTGCAACGGCCGGAGTTATAGTTATAGGCTTATTTTTATTAAAGCTGATCGCAGACAAACAGTCAAGAATTGATTATTAAAATTTAGTAACAATTTAAAATGTTCACTTTGCCTTGCCGTAGCTAAAGGGTTTTGTGCAAATATGTATTTGTATATATCTGAGGCTAAGAATATAACAATTGTATTTTGAAAAATCTTTTAAAAATCAGCCTGTATAATATCCATATATTTTGAAATCTTACCGGATAGAAAATAAGTATTTACTAATTAATTTTCGGCAGTAACTATTCGCCAATCTTTCATTCATAAAATAAAATTAGTACTTAGAAGTAAAACTTAATATTGGATTGATGGCTGAAATATTATCTTAGTGTAATTGCAAGATACAGCCAAAATCAAGCGCTATGCTTAATGAACAAGATAAGGACTTGGACAAAAAATTTTTAAGGTGCCTGAGTGTAATTAAAGATTGGGAATACCATGAAAAAATTGAAGCTGAAAAAAAGACCGAAATAAAGGATTTTATTTCTTTATATGTGTTCAAAAAAGAATACGGAGGAATTTTAAAAAATGGAGTTTCCTATAACAGGTTAAAGTTTTTAGTTGAGCATCCTGCGTTTAGACCAGCTATTAAAGCTTTACTGCTTTTGATGGAAACTTCAAATAACGAAATAGAATTTAATGACCGTTATCAAAAAGCGACTCTGTAATCTGTAGTTATTAAAATAATAAACCTGTAAACTGGCTGGATAAACAGAAAAATTTTTATGTATGCGGCATGCTGCTTTTATATTTCAATCCTTCATCTGCTACCTGCAAATACTTAGCGGAAATATTTGAATTTAGTTCCATCCGCTTTGTTCTTTCTAAATTTTTATTTTGTTGAGAGATCAAAATTTTTGTAACAAGATTGCCTTTCAGCCGCGCAATATATTCTTGTGTTTCTTCCATGTATAGCCTTAGCGTATCATCCATTGCGAGGCTGGTTTTTATATTCATGATTATATAAAATTAAACAGTAAGAAGTTTAAATTGAGTGAAGCTAAAATTGCATTTTGTATGAAGAAGAAAAAAATTAATTTAAAAAAAGAAAGATATAGAGTTTTTTAATCTTTTTACATTAATTTTTATTAAGAAATTTAGCACGGTATAACTAATGTTTGTTTTTCTGGTGCATTGGTTTGGTTATGAATAAATTGCTTATACTTCACTCTGCCTCAACCAGAATATATTTGTTGAAAACAGATAATTACCGCACACTTATTTTTGAAGATAAAGGATAACGCAGATTACGGTATTGCATCATATCAACTTTAACGCTGCCTATAGCAATTGGGCTTTCAATGCGTAATGGAATGTGATTAGCATCATCACTTACCCATACAGTCATTTTTTCTCCACCTTCAAAAATAGTTCCCTTTACAAGCAGTGGTTTAAACTTAACGGCATTGAATTTTCCATAACGTGTTTTTACAACTTCTTTTCCAAGATAACGGATATAAAGATCATATACCTGGTTATCTAAAAACATGCTGAACGGAATTTTATCATCCACTTTATATTTATTATAATTTATGTTACGTGCATAATAAACAGCACTTAAAACATCCTGTACGCAATTAGGAACCTTAAAAACACCTTTGGTTGTATTGGCAATATTATTTTGTTGGTCAAAGGTTATGTTTTCTAGTTTTTTATAGCCGCCTTCATCTACATTGCGTATAAATTTTACTGGTTGCAAATGCGTAGTATCAAAATAAGTTTCGTACTTATCTCTCACTTTAAATATGAAATCATAATTTGAATTCGTATGCCCTTCGCCTACTGCATGGTAAACAGGCCTATTATTTAATTTTTCAAGTGTTGTTGAAAATGTGGCAGTACCTGCATTAAAATAAATACCTATCACAGAATAAAAAACATTATAGGTTAAAATTTCATTGGGTAAAAAAGCTGTATTACGAATGCCGCAAAAATCATCGCCTGCCGAAAGCTTTAACCACATCACCAAACTGAAAAAGGTCACCAAAATTTTTCTCACGTTTTTTTACTTGATTTATCAGTCTTTTTAAAAATTTTTATACTAAGCAAAAATAAACTTCCTGCCGCAGAAGGTATTATAAGGTTTATAAACCAGATAATAGCAATTGTTGCAACAATTCCAAAAGCATCGGGCGTTAATAAACCAAATAATTGTGCTCCCGCCCCACTCCGTATTCCTACATCGGCAAAAGGAATTGTTGGTAAAATAGCCAGGAACAAAAACAAAACACAGGTAGTGCAAATGGCATCAATCACTTCAATCTTTACTTCAAGCACGTGCAATACTAATATATATTGAACTACAAAAACAATGAAACGAATACATGAGAGATATAAAATTCTTGTTAACTCTTTCCATTGAAACGTTTCAACGCCTTCAATAAAAAATTTATACTTGTGTACAAACGGGATTTTTTCAAACAATTTAGTCAGCGATGATAAACGGAAATAAATTACAATAAGCAATATTGTTCCCATTATTATCATAGATATAATACCATTCAACCATAATATTGATAAGCCCTCGATATTAGCGGCACCTTTCCAACTGTACTGTTTTAAATAAATAAGCGAAATAATACCTGCTACTAATGTTACTATTAATTGAGCCATGCTACCGGCTACATTTAAAGCAACGGAACGAAGACGATTGCCTTCTTTCATGTATAAAGCACGAGCAGGATATTCGCCAAAACCGTTTGGCAAAAATAAAGACAATGCAAGGCCAGATAATATTGCTTTTACAGATGTTAAAAAACTTACTTTTTGTATAGGCCGCATCAATATTTGCCACTTACGTGCTTCAATTCCCCAGTTTAAAAACAGCAGCAAAACCAATAAAGCAAACTGCCAGATATTTTGTTTTGAAAAAGCATTTTTTAGTAATTCTATTTTTTGAGAAAGATCGGGTTGCGTTTTTACTTTGATGTAGATGATGTAAACAAGTACTACAAACAGCAACGGCCCCAATACATAGTTCAATAGTATCTTCAGCCTGTTGTAAATAACTTTTTTTTGCATCAACTTTTAATAAGGTTCAACAAAGCAAAATAGTATTTTCACACTATAATGAACAAGTCTTCAAAAATAATATTGGGAATTGACCCGGGCACAGTTGTTATGGGATATGCCGTTATAGTTACGAATACGAATGAAGCAAAGTTGGTACACATGGATGTTTTAAAATTGTTTTCACAAAAAGATTCATATCAAAAGCTTGAAATAATATTTTCAAAAGTAAGCGAACTTATAAAAACTTACCAGCCTAATATGTTTGCTATTGAAGCACCTTTTTTTGGAAAGAATGTACAAAGTATGCTCAAACTGGGAAGAGCGCAAGGCGTAGCAATTGCCGCAGCTATACAAGCATCTTTACCCGTTACAGAATACTCACCCAAAAAAGTAAAGCAATCAATTACGGGTAATGGAAATGCAACAAAAGAGCAGGTTTTTAAAATGTTGCAACGATTAATGCAAATTGAAGAAACACCGCATTTTTTAGATGCTACTGATGCGCTGGCTGTTGCGCTTTGCCACCATTATGCAACTTCTTCGGGAATTGTTATTGAGAAGAAAGCATTTAAAGGATGGGAAGATTTTATTACAAAAAACCCAAGTAGGTTAATGTGATCAATAAAGCAATTACTGCATTGCTAACCATTATTCAACTGATGTAAAATTTTTGCTTGCGCATCTTTCAACTCGTCATCACTCAATTTTAATTTCCCTCTTGTAAAATTCAAGTCATCAGCAGAATTGATCGGCACCAAATGCAAATGTGCATGCGGTACTTCAAGACCAATAACAGCCATGCCGCAACGGTTGCAATCAAATGATTTTTCTATTGCTTTTGCAATGGGTTTTGCAAATACTAAAACTGATTGTAAATAATCTTCAGGCAAATCAAACATATTATTTACTTCAGTTTTTGGAACAACCAATGTGTGGCCTTTCACTAGGGGGAAAATATCAAGGAATGCGAAGAATTTTTCATCTTCTGCAATTTTATAAGAAGGAATTTCGCCGCTTATGATCTTTGAAAAAATGCTCATGAAACTTGAAATTTTAGAATTGGAAAATTGATGAATTTTAGAATGTTTGCAAAATAAAAAGCTGCAAAACAATTTGCAGCTTAATAATATATAAAACAAAAAATTACAGGGTTATCTCTTCAACCTTAAATTTTAAAACACCATTTGGCGCTTTAATTTCTGCTACTTCGCCTTTATGCTTTCCTATTAAGCCCTGGCCAATAGGAGAAGAAACAGAAATTTTGTTGGCTTTAAGATCTGCTTCTGCCTCACCAACTATCTGGTAAGTAACTGTTTTTTTTGAAGCAACATTGGTAATAGTAACCCTGGTTAAAATTGAAACCTTGCTGGTATCAATATCACTTTCATCAACAATACGTGAACTGGCAACCTGGCTTTCAAGCAAAGCAATTTTTGCTTCCAGCATTCCCTGCGCTTCTTTGGCTGAATCGTATTCAGCATTTTCTTTCAGATCACCTTTTTCTCTTGCTTCTGCAATCGCTCTTGATGCTGCCGGCCTGTCAACAGATTTCATGCGCTGCAATTCCTGCCGCATTCTTTCAAAAGCATCTTTTGAAACGTACATTGTATCACTCATATTCTTCAATTTTAAAAAGAGTAAAAAAAATACAACGCCACAAATAATGCAGCGTTGCATAGCACAAATATAGAAAATTGGGTTGTAAAAATTATGCCAATAGTAAGGAAGGGAGATGGAAAGCCCCGAAAGTCAGTAAAAGTCCGGAAAAATCATTTTACTAACTTTAGATGTACTACAAAACATTTTTTTCATCAAGCTTATCCAATACAATTCTTGCCATTTTAAAAAAAGCCTCATGTGTATACCCTGCAATGTGCGGCGTTATAATTACATTTTTCCTGTTGTATAAATTTTCAAGCATATTTTTTTCTTCGGAAGAATATGCGCTTAAATTTTCATTTTCCAGAACATCTATACCTGCAGCTTTTATAAATCCGTTATCTAATGCATTTATCAGGGCATTCTGACTGGTAACTTTTCCCCTGCAGCACGAAAGAAAAACAGGCTGGCGTTCAAGCTGTTTAAAAAAAATTTCATCAGCATAATGAAATGTCTCGCCTGTAAGCGGAAGATGCAAACTCACCACATCTGCATAGCGTGCAATTTGCGCAGGCTCTGCTTCACGTACATAATCGTGCGCAAAGCCAAACTTGTATTTATCATGCGCCAGCACTGTGCATTTAAAAGAAGAAAGCAGTTTAGCAAATGCTTCTCCTGTATTCCCAAAACCAATAATGCCAACTGTTTTATTACTTAATTCTGTGCCGCGGTTTGCATCGCGCAGCCATTCGCCTCTTTTTATTTCATCAAAACTGCTGCTGATATTATTTAAAAGATTCAGCAATAAACCAAGCGTATGTTCAGCAACTGCATTGCGGTTACCTTCAGGACTGCTAACACAAACAATTCCCTTTTTTTCCGCATAATCCACATCAATCAATTCCATGCCGCTGCCTAATCTTGTTATCCATTTTAAATTATCGGCTTTATCAATTAACGCCTTATCTATTTTAAGTCTTGTAGTTACAATAATACCGTTTGTATTGTGAATCAGTGCACCAAGCTCATCATAAGTAACTGCGGGAATATGAAGAATTTCATATCCTTTCGTTTTTAGTTCATCTAATAAATACGCATGTACTTTTGCCGTTACTATTACTTTTTTTCTAATCATGAGTTCATTTTAAATGTAAGCGCTGCAAAATCTTCAACACTCAACTGTTCTGCCCGCTTGTCAAAAATTTCATGCTGCAAAATATCTTCTGTAAATAAATTACGAACAGCATTGCGTAATTTTTTTCTTCTTTGGTTAAAAGCTGTTTTTACCAAAAGAAAAAAATCTGCCTCACTCTTCATATTGGTCTTTTCATTTTTAATTTTTAATTCAATAACACCACTTACAACTTTAGGCGGCGGGGTAAATGCTGAAGCAGGAACATCAAACAAATATTCTGCTGTATAAAATGCCTGCACCAATACGCTTAATATACCATAAATTTTATTATTTGGTTTTGATGTTATGCGCTGCGCTACTTCTTTCTGAAACATTCCGATTAATAGCGGAACATGTTCTTTCCACTCTAAAATTTTAAAAAGTATTTGCGAAGAAATATTGTAAGGAAAATTACCAATAACTGCAAAGCTGTTTTCAAATGGAATGGCAGCCTTTAAAATATCTGCATGTATTATTTTGTTTTTTATTAAAGGATAAATTTGTAATAAATATTCAATTTTTTCTTCATCAAGCTCAATCGCTTTAAATTCTATATTGTTTAACTGAAGCAGGAATTTGGTTAATGCACCTGCGCCGGGACCTATTTCCAATAACTGGTCAAAAGAATTTTGGGCTAATGCTGATACAATTTTGCTGCTTATGTTTTCATCTTTTAAAAAATGCTGACCTAAAGATTTTTTTAGCGTGTATTGCATAAGCAAATGTAATGCAGCAGAAAGGTGTTAATTAAAGTGATTGTGTAAATCAAAGGCATTGGTTACTGCAGTTTCTTTTTCATACAAACGCTTTCTGCAAGGCCTGCATATTGATCATAGTTTGAAATAATAAAATAACCTGCCTGCTGATATAAATTTTTTGCAACATTAAAATGAATACTCGTTTCCAGTATAGCATATTGAAGCTTGTTTTCAACTGCCCATTTTTCAAGTTCATATAAAATTATTTTTGAAATGCCCTTTCCACGGTAATTTTTCTCAACATACATTCTTTTTATTTCTGCAGTTTTTTCATCGTACTTTTTATAACAACCACAAGCAATAGGTTTTTCATCATCATAAACAATTACTCCGGTTGAAATATCATCTACCTTATTATATTGCTCATAAGTTGCCTGGTCTTCTTTTAATTCAACCCACAATTCATGATCGAGTAATGAAATAAGATAAATAAAATCAGGATCACTTGCGGAGGTTCGCTTTACCTGTACATTAAACATGCTGCGAAGATATTGACGAGGTATTTTCATAACAATAAAAAATGAATCTCATTCTACTGCTGCATTAAAGTTATTATCTATTGATTTATATTTTTAACTTACCTCCTTAAACCAAATTACCACCACATGGAAACTATCAGCTTGCCGCGCAAAACGCGTGAATTTCATAACCATCATTTTGATTCAACCATCTGGAACGATTTTGATTTCAGAGAAGATGATATTATAATTGCTACTTACGCAAAATCAGGTACAACCTGGGTTCAGCAAATTGTATCGCAACTTATTTTTAATGGAGCAGAAGATCTTGAAGTTGCAGAAATGTCTCCATGGCTTGATTTGCGTATTCCACCTAAAGAAGTAAGGTTACCCGCTTTACAACAGCAACAGCACCGCCGCTTTATAAAAACTCATTTGCCTGTTGATGCACTGGTATTTTCACCAAAAGCAAAATATATTTATATAGGAAGAGATGGCCGTGATGTTGTCTGGAGTATGTATAACCATCATGCTAATGCAAATGATCTTTGGTACCAGGCTTTAAACGATACACCTGGTCGTGTTGGCCCACCCATTGAAAGACCAACGGAAGATATTGTACAGTATTTCAGAGATTGGCTGAATAAAGACGGTTATCCTTTCTGGCCTTTTTGGGAGAATATAAAATCATGGTGGAGTTTACGCAGATTGCCCAACGTACATCTTATTCATTTTGCAAAACTGAAAGAAGACATGCCTGGTGAAATAAAAAAAATAGCAGATTTTCTTGATATTGATATTGATCCTGCAAAATGGGATGCTATTCTTGAACACTGCAGCTTTGATTATATGAAAAAGAATTCTATAAAAAGCGTTCCCTTAGGCGGTGCTTTTTGGGATGGCGGTTCAGATACATTTATTAATAAAGCCACTAACGGCAGATGGAAAGACCTGCTTACAAAAGAAGACAATGAGCGTTATGAAAAGATGTGTGTTGAAAATCTCGGCGAAGATTGTGCCCGCTGGCTAAATACAGGTGAGATATAAATATTATTTATGTGCTTTGTTGTTCTTCAATAATCTTGCTTGTATTATACCCATACTTACATATAGAACCGGGGAAATTAAAAATTCGTGAACGGAGTTAGCAATGTTTCTTAGCTGGTCTGTTATGCTTCCATTATACCAATCATAAGCACCAATAAGCAGCAACAAAGAAATAAAAACAATGTGAACCAGGTGCCATATCTGCATCATCCATACAACTGTATATTTTTTTAGAGCTATAGTACCAATAGTATAAACAATCAATACAAAAAAAAGCTTGTTTACATGTTTCCATTTACCAGGAATATCAGGAACAGAAGTAAGATCGAAATAAATATTATATAAAGAATACACAATCACAATAGCAAAAAGTCCAATAAAAAATATTGCTTTCCTGTTAAGCCTTAACATCTGCCTCTGGTTTTTTTGAATATAGCCACCACAATAAAAATATACAGGCATATACAATAAACGTAAACAGGAAGTGATGCGAAAAATCACCGTATTGAGGATAATGAAGATAGATTAATGTTAACCCGGCGCAACGAAAAATATTAATAAAACAAATGAAGACCAAACCAGCAATCATAAAAAATATTTTTCTTTTTATGTTTGAAGGAAAACAAATTATAAAGCCCGCATATAAAACAAAAAGCTCCAACGCATTGCAGGCATCTGCAATAGATAAAACCCTTTGTTCCTGGTAGAATATAGCTGTTACAGGCTGCTTTTCTATAGTGCCATCTGCATCATATTCGTTTATCTCTGCTTGGGTGGTAAATTTTGATGAATCAGTAATAAGATTAAGCATTTTTACAGTGCTTACTCCGGTAAAATAAGTGAGTGGCTGATCTAAAACTCTTGGCGGTTGCAGAAATAAGAGGTAAATTGATTTCCAGGCAATAAATAGCAAAAACCCTTTAAATAAAAAGGATTTAACAGCAAAAGGTATTTGATTGATTTTTTGATAGTACCGTCGTAATACCATCATGCTTCTAAATGCAGACTCTTATTTTTCTTTTTATCTGAAATTCTTTTAACACCATAACCAATTCCTGCTGCAAAAAGTAAAGCTATCCCTCCATCAATAGGAACCTGGTTCGCTTGGTTATCATGGTCTTTATACTGGCCATAATGATTACCATTGTTACCATTATCATTTTTATCACCAGCCTTGGCAGGCAAAGAAAAAAAAGATACACAAACAAGCAGCAGTACAAAAAGAATGATTTTGTTCATAAGGTAGTATTTACTTCATGCAAGATAAACGCAAAAACTGAAAAAAAAAATTCAAATATGCAGGTTATTACTCTAAGCTAATATAAAACAACCTAACCGGCAGTTTTCATAATGCATCGGGAAGGGCTGCATGCGGTCTTTATAAATCACACAATCATCGTCAACAAATCAGTATTTATTCTATCAGGTTATTTGTACCTTGCAATTCCAGCAATTGCGCCATGATTTCAAAAATAATTTCACTTATTTCCTGGGTTATAATCTCCGTGTTTTTTATGAACGCCTGTAAGAATGCAGCCAATAACAATGCTTTGCCCGAAACTGTAAGTTATAATTTTGACATACGCCCAATCCTTTCAGATAAATGTTACGCTTGCCATGGCCCTGACGCCAATAAACGCAAGGCTTCTTTAAGACTGGACATTGCCGATTCTGCATTTGCACCTTTAAAAGAAACCAAAGGCGCTTTCGCTATTGTTGCCGGAAAGCCTGAAGAAAGCGAATTATATAAACGCATTTCATCTCCTGATCCAACTTATCAAATGCCTGTGCCGGAATCGCATTTGGGCGTGTTGAACGAATACCAGATTGCGCTTATAAAAAAATGGATAACACAAGGCGCAAAATTTGAGCGCCACTGGGCTTTCACGCCACCCAAAAAAGCATCCTTACCAAAAGTAAGTGATGAAAAATGGGTGAAGAATGAAATTGATTATTTCATTCTCAGCAAGATGGAAACAAAAGGATTAGCGCCTAATGAAGAAGCGGATAAAGAAAGATTATTAAAAAGAGTTACAGAAGATATAACCGGTCTTCCGCCTTCATTACAGGCAATGGATGATTTCTTAAATGATAAAAGCGCAAATGCTTATGAAAAAGCAGTTGACCGTTTATTGCAAAGCACCGCTTATGGAGAAAAGATGGCGGTTCATTGGCTTGATGTTGCACGTTATGCAGACAGTTATGGTTACCAGGATGACAACATCCGCACACAATGGCCATGGCGCGATTGGGTAATACATGCTTTTAATGAAAATCTTTCGTATGATAAATTTATTACCTGGCAGATAGCCGGCGATATGTTGCCGGATGCAAACAAAGAACAAATCCTCGCAACCGGTTTTTTCCGTAACCATAAATACACGGAAGAAGGCGGTGTAATACCTGAAGAGTATCGCATCGAATATAATCTTGATAAAACAAAAACTTACAGCCGAGGCATCATGGGCCTTACAGTTGAATGTGCGCAATGCCATGATCACAAGTATGATCCGTTCAAACAAAAAGATTATTATTCCTTATTTGCTTTTTTTAATAATACAAAAGAAGTAGGCTTTGAAGGTGATATAACTATGTCAAAGCCAGGTAAAATGCCTGTACTTGAAATAACGCAGGCAGACAGGAAAAAACTGTTGAATTTTATCAATGAACCTGATACGGCAACGCTTATGGTTTCTGTAATGGGTGAACGTGATACGCTACGCAAAACTTTTGTGTTGAATCGTGGTGTGTATGATGCGCCAACATATCAAGTTCTTCCTGCTGCTTTACCCGCTGTAATGCCGTATGATACTGTTAAATATCCACGTAATCGTTTAGGTCTGGCAGCCTGGACGGTGAATAAGAATAATCCATTAACAGCGCGTGTATTTGTGAACCAGTTGTGGCAGGAATTTTTCGGGCGGGGTATTGTAAAAACCGCTGGTGATTTCGGCATGCAGGGTGATCTTCCTTCGCATCCTGAATTGCTTGATTGGCTTGCCGTTGATTTTATGGAACATGGATGGGATATTAAGCGGCTGGTAAAACAAATGGTGATGAGCGCCACATACCGGCAATCGGCTGTAATAACAAAGAAGAAATTAGATATAGATCCTGAAAATATTTATTTATCAAGAGGGCCACGCTTTCGGCTACCCGCAGAGTTTGTACGCGATATGGTATTATCGAGTAGTGGTTTATTGGTAAGAACCATTGGCGGAGCAAGTGTAAAACCTTACCAGCCAAAAGGTCTTTGGGAACAGGCTACTTCTGGCCGTGGCGCATTGGCCGCATATAAACAGGATCATGGAGATTCTCTTTACAGAAGAGGTATATACACATTTATAAAACTAACGGTACCGCCGCCTTCAATGGGCATATTTGATGCAAGCAACCGCGACCAATGCGAAGTAAAACGCTTAAAAACCAATACGCCTTTGCAGGCGTTGGTTATGATGAATGACCCAACTGTACTGGAAGCTTCGCGAGTGCTGGCGCAGAAAATTTCCGAAGAAAAGAAAGATGAAAATTATGATCTCACAAAAGGATTCAGGTTGATTATCTGCAGGACACCTGATAATAATGAGCTGAAGATTTTAAAAAGCTATTATGATGAAGAACTGGAGTTGTTCCAACAAAAAAAATTGAGTGCTGATACAACATTGAAACAAGGCGAATATGCACAAGACAATAAGGTGGATGCAAATACAACCGCTTCGTTGATGAAGACAATTGAGATGATATATAACATGGAGGAAGCGATAACGAAGTAAAAACAACTAAAAATTTATTTCTTAGCGACTTCGTGCCTTCGTGGTTAAAAAAGAAAACCACAAAGACACAAAGACACAAAAGGCACACTAAGATCATGGAAAAAGAAATTCTTGAGAAAGGGTTGAACATAAACCGGCGAAGGTTTTTATCAAGGTTAAGCCTTGGTATAGGAAGCGTTGCGTTAGGCTCGCTGCTTATCCCCGATCTTTTCAGTAAAAACGATGACGAAGCCGTGCTTACAGGACTGGCTCAATTCGCGCCAAAGGCGAAAAGAATTATTTATCTTTTTCAAAACGGTGCACCATCACAACTTGACCTTTTCGATTATAAACCGCTTTTGCAAAAGATGCACGGTGAAGACCTGCCTGCCAGCGTTCGCCAGGGCCAGCGTTTAACAGGCATGACATCTGATCAAAAAAAATTTCCATTGGCAGGAACTGTTTTTCAGTTCAATCAATATGGCCAGTCAAAAGCATACATTAGTGAACTCCTGCCTTATACTGCAGGCGTTGTAGATGATCTTTGCATTGTAAAAAGTCTTTTTACAGAAGCCATCAATCACGATCCTGCATTAACTTTTTTTCAAACCGGCGCACAGGTAGGCAACAGGCCAAGCATGGGCGCATGGTTGAGCTATGGCCTTGGCAGCGAGAATAAAAATCTCCCCGCATTTTGTGTATTGTTATCAAAAGGAAAAGGCAATGGCCAGGGTGTTTATTCAAAGTTATGGTCGAATGGATTTTTAGATTCTATACACCAGGGCGTACAATTTAGCAGCGGCGAAAATCCTGTATTATATCTCAACAATCCTGATGGCATGGATAAGGCTGACCGGAGAAGGATGCTGGATAAACTGGCTGAATTGAATGAAGAATCTTACAAAGAGTTTGGCGATCCTGAGATCAATGCAAAGATCCAGCAATATGAAATGGCGTATCGCATGCAAACTGCCGTTCCCGAAATTACTGATATGAGTAAAGAACCAGAAAGCATTATTAAACTATACGGCCCTGATTGTTTAGTGCCTGGAACATTTGCAGCCAATTGTTTACTGGCAAGAAAATTAAGTGAGAATGGTGTTCGCTTTGTACAGTTGTATCACCAGGGATGGGACGGGCACAACAATTTACCTGAAGAAATAAAAGGCCAATGCAAAGATGTTGACCAGTCAAGTGCTGCATTGATAACTGATTTGAAACAACGGGGTTTATTGGATGAAACGTTGGTAATCTGGGGCGGCGAATTCGGTCGCACCAATTATTGCCAGGGCTTATTGACAAAAGATAATTATGGCCGCGATCATCATCCCCGCTGTTTTACAGTGTGGATGGCAGGCGGTGGCGTTAAGCCTGGTGTGTATGGAGAAACAGATGACTTCGGTTATAACATTACACAGGATCCTGTTCACGTACATGATTTTCATGCAACCATTTTAGCGCTAATGGGCATTGATCATGAAAAATTAACCTTCAGGCATTTGGGCAGAAGATACCGGCTAACTGATGTTTCAGGGAAATTGGTAAAAGGTATCATGGCGTAGCCTTCAACTCATCATTCAAAAAAAATTATAGTTGCTATATGAACAGGAGAAAATTTATACAACAAACATCAATGGCATCAAGCAGCATGTTGATAATGCATGGTCTGTACGCGAAGAACCAGGAGAAAGTATATGGCTACAATAATATGCTTTATACATTGGATACAAACTGGAGCCAGGCAGATGCTTCACAATACCCGGTGAATGATTGTCATGAAATGGTGCAGGATAAACAAGGCAATATCATTCTTCTTACAAATGAAACAAAAAACAACATTCTTATTTATAACACCAAAGGAAAATTGCTTGATACCTGGGGACATGATTTTCCCGGTGGTCATGGACTTACATTGCATAGCGAAAATGGCACAGAATATTTATATATTACTGACATAGTTAAGCACCAGGTATACAAAGCCACAATGGATGGAAAGATTTTACTTACGATTGATGCGCCATTAGATGCGAATGGTATTTATAAAAAAACCGACGAGTTTGTACCGACAGAAACCACAATAGATGAAAACGGCGACATATTTATTGCAGATGGATATGGAGCACAGTATATATTACAATATGATCAACAAGGTAAGCTGAAAAATTATTTTGGCGGCCGCGGTGATGGAGATATTCATTTTGATAATGCACATGGTATTTGTTTTGATAAAAGAAAGGCAGATATAACATTGCTTATTACAGACAGAACACGCAATTGTTTTAAGCGCTTTACTAAAGGAGGTAAATTAATTGAAGTGATAAAATTGCCGGGCGCCTGTGTTTGCAGGCCGGTGATACATGGCGATCATTTATATGCTGCTGTGTTGCGTTCACCTGATCTTAATGCAGAAGGAACTGGCTTTGTAACCATCATGGATAAGAATAATAAAGTAGTAAGCAATATTGGTGGCAGCGAACCAACTTATATAGATAGCGTTTTACAGCCAATGCATCAAACCGAAAAAATATTTGTGCACCCGCATGATGTATGTGTTGACCGTGATGAAAATTTATACGTTGCACAATGGGCATCGGGTAAAGTATATCCATATAAATTAAAAAGAGTGTAACCAGGTTTTCGATTGCCGCAATCAATGCATTAAATGAAGCTGAAAAATATTCTTGCAAACACGCTTATACCTTTCAATTGCTTATTATTATTCTTCCTGATATTCGACAGTAAACTTGTTGTGCCATCATGGTTGCAGGTATTGGGGCGCATGCATCCTGTAGTATTACACTTTCCTATTGTATTAGTGCTTATATATTCAGCTATTGTTTTATTCATTCCAAAAAGAATTAAATCCGAATCCTGGTATATTGAATCAGCAGAATGGATATTACTTATTGCTGCATTCACTGCAGTAATAACGGCTTTAATGGGCATGCTTTTGTCAAGAGAAGCCGGCTATGATGCAGACAGCATTACCGCACATAAATATACCGGCGTTATTACTTCATTTATTTTAGTAATTATTTATTTCTGCCGTAACCTGTTAAAACAACAAGCTATTGTATCAAAAGCATTAGCAGCATGTACTGCATTTATAATTATATGGGCAGGGCATCTGGGTGCTGATATTACGCATGGAGAAAATTTTGTGCTGGCGCCTGTTACACCTGCACACATAAAGCCACAGGTTGGTTTAAGTGATGCATTTATTTATGCCGATCTTGTTGAACCCATACTTGAATCTAAATGTATGGGTTGCCATAACAGCAGCAAAGCCAAAGGTGAACTGGTGATGGACACAAAGGCGCTTTTAATAAAAGGCGGAAAGGATGGCAAGCTTTGGGATACTACAAAAGCTGATCTTGGTTTATTGATGCGCCGTATTCATTTGCCAGAAGAAGAGAAAGAACATATGCCACCGGCAGGTAAGCCGCAATTAACGGATGAAGAATCTGCAATCTTATATGAATGGATAAAGACCGGGCCGGTGTTTGATAAAAAGGTTATTGACCTGGCAGTAACAGATACACTGCGCATACTCGCATCAAAAGTTTTAAAGCAATCATCTGATGAAGTATATGATTTTGAAGCGGCGGATGAAAAACAGGTTAATAAGCTCAGCAATAATAACAGGGTAATTACGCCATTGGCAATGGGATCACCCGCGTTAGTTGTAAACTTTTATAATAAACCTTTTTATAACAGCAAACAGCTTGAAGAATTACAACCATTAAGCACACAGATCGTTGAACTTAATCTGGATAACATGCCAGTTACGGATGACGATATTAAAACGATGGCACAGTTCAAAAATCTGCGCAGGCTTAACCTGGATTTTACTGCAATAACAGGGAATACATTACAACAATTAAGCGGCCTCCAGTTCTTAAAGAGCTTGTCTTTATCTGGTACGCCTGTTAAACCAGGGCAGTTAACAGCATTAACCTCATTACCTAAACTAAGGGCCATATATTTATGGAGTACACAAGTAGAAAGTAAAGACCTTCAACCATTAGAGGAGAGAAATAAAAACATAACTTATCAAACCGGCTTTAAAGGTGACAGCACCATCTTAAAACTTACCCCGCCAATTCTTGAAAACGAAAATTTTGTGATCACCGGTGCAACACCACTTGAACTAAAGCATTATGTAAAAGGTACTCTAATCCGGTATACATTGGATGATTCAGAACCAGACAGTATTTCTTCAGCAGTATATGATAAAAACGTTGTTATTAATACTGATGTTACGGTCAAGGCAAAAGCTTTTAAACCCGGCTGGATAAGCAGTGATGTTATACAGCAACATTTCTTTAAAAGCAGCTATAATGTTGATAGCGTAATGCTGCTTTCGAAAGTGGATGATAAATACAAAGCTAATGGTGCTAAAACATTTATTGATGGCGAAAAAAGTGATATCAATTTTGCGAGCGGGAAATGGGTTGGATGCAAAGAGAATCCAATGGAAGTGATCTTGATGTTCAATAAACCTGTTGAAGCAGCCAGCATAACATTAAGCATGCTTCAACAAATAGGCGCTTATATTTTTCCTCCTTCACAGGTTGAAGTATGGGGTGGTGCTGATAAAAATCATCTGAGATTTTTAAGTAAAACAAATCCGCAACAACCAAATAAAGAATCAGGCACAGAAAACCTTGCTATAAAATGCAGCTTTAATAAAACAAAGTTATCCTGTATAAAACTGCTTATAACTCCTGTAAGAAGTTTACCCGCATGGCATGCCGGTAAAGGTGAAAAAGCCTGGGTGTTTGTGGATGAAGTGTTTGTAAATTAATGACGTTTAGCATCAGCTTTACAAAATCTTAATGTGTTGCCGCTTGCATCAGTAACATAAAATTCTCTTGTACCCCATGTTTGCTTAAGCGGCCCCTGGTGTACAGGCGACTCTTTTTTGCTTGATGCATCTAACCCTCTACTGATATATTTTTCAAACAAACTATCTACCTCATCAACCCAAACATTTACCGCAAAGCCATGCAGATTTTTCT
>Ga0206932_1065_pt1 | contig 23472 bp, 20 predicted proteins | sample Alteio_BWOrgHeat_18_FD_153244 | JGI IMG/M metagenome (GOLD analysis project Ga0206932, IMG submission 153244) | Enriched cells from forest soil in Barre Woods Harvard Forest LTER site, Petersham, Massachusetts, United States -... | ecosystem: Environmental > Terrestrial > Soil > Temperate forest >...
AATGTAATATTGCAGCCTCATGTCAAAAGAAATAATTACCTATATAGTTTTTGGAGTTGTATTACTCGTTGCGCTTGTTGTAGACCTTGGTTTATTGAGCAAAAAAAATAAAGAAATAACGTTAAAAAAAGCGATGTTTCAAACGATTTTCTGGGTACTGCTTGCAATTGGCTTTTTTGCATTTTTATGGATGGAAGATGGCCACCAACCTGCACTTGAATATATTAGCGCATATTTAATGGAATGGAGTTTAAGCATTGATAATATTTTTGTGTTCGTACTCATCTTCACTTCTTTTTCAGTAAGCGAAAAATATTATTCCCGTGTATTACTGATCGGTATTTTAATGGCAATTGTTTTTCGCGTAATTTTTATTTCAGTTGGTGTTGCTTTGGTTCAGCGCTTTGAATGGATACTATATATTTTCGGAGTGTTTCTTTTGTACACAGGTTTTAAAATGTTTTCATCAGATGAAGACAAACAATTTGATCCCGAAACATCAAAAGCATACAAGCTTGTAAAAGGAATTTTTCCATTGACCACAAAAGATGCGAACGGCAAATTTTGGATAACAGAAAATGGCAAACGCATGTACACTACTTTATTTGTTGTAGTAATGATGCTTGCTTCAATTGACCTGGTTTTTGCTTTGGATTCAATACCTGCCGTAATGGGGATTTCGAGAGATAAAATGGTGATCTACACGTCAAATATTTTTGCAGTGCTTGGTTTAAGAAGTTTATTCTTTTTACTAAAAGGTGCAGTTAATAAATTTGAATACCTGCAACAAGGCATTGCGGTTGTTTTAATTTTCATTGGACTTAAAATGTTAGCTGCACATTGGATAAATGAATGGTTGAATAACAATGCGCAAATCTTCATGTCGCTTGGTGTAATTATTGTTTGTATTACACTATCAGTAATTTTTTCTATGATAAAAAATAAAAGAGAAAGCAGTAAACTGAAAGTATGAAAGTGCTGATAATAGAGGACGAAAAAGAGCTTTCAAAAAGCATTTGCCAGTATTTATCCGGCGAACAGTTTATTACCGAAACCGCTTATGATTTTGATTCTGCATTAGAAAAGATTTCTTTGTATGATTATGCCTGTATTGTTCTTGATATAACGTTGCCAAGTGGCAACGGCTTAAATATTTTAAAAGAATTAAAAAGAAATAATAAAGCAGATGGTGTTATCATTATTTCTGCAAAAAATTCGTTAGATGATAAAATTTACGGATTAAAAGCAGGTGCCGACGATTATCTTACCAAACCATTTCATTTACCAGAATTAGGTGCAAGAGTAGCAGCAATCATCCGCAGAAAATCTTTTGAGGGAAATAATACAATTGTGTTTGATGACCTGCAGATCCATCTTGATGCAAAGCAAACTTTTGTTAATGGTAAAGAATTAGACCTCACAAAAAAAGAATATGAACTGCTGTTGTATTTTATCAGCAATAAAAATAAAGTCATCAGCAAATCTGCCATTGCAGAACATTTGTGGGGTGATAATATGGATCTTGCCAATAACTACGATTTTATTTATACGCATATAAAAAACCTTCGCAAAAAATTGCTGCAATTTGGTTCACCGGATTATATAAGGTCTGTTTATGGCATGGGTTATAAATTCAGCCTGCCCAGATGAAACTGTTTACAAAATATAACCGCATTAATGTAGTATCAACCGTAATAATTTTTTTACTTGGCTGCGGAGCTTTTTCTATACTGCTGCGTTATGTAATTATCAGCCAGGTTGATGAAGATTTAAAAATTGAAAAGAACGAAGTGGTTACTTATGTTCATCAGTTTAATCATTTGCCAACTGTGATTGAAGTGCGCGATCAGTACACTACTTATAAACCGGTTGAAAAACCAACCAGCCAAAACAATAAAATTTTTACCAATAAAGTATACGATAAAGCGGAACATGAAACAGAACTGCGGCGTACAATTGAATTTACTGTTGATGTAAATAATATTTGGTACCTGGTAAGCGTAAGCAAATCGTTAGAAGGTGCAGATGAACTTATTCAAACAATAATTGCAATTACGCTGACTATAATTTCGTTGATTCTTATCGTTACATTTTTTATTAACCGGTTTGTATTACGCAGGTTATGGAAACCTTTTTACAGCACACTGCAAACTATGCAGCAATTCAGTTTAAATAAAACAGAAAAAATAAATTTTAGCAATACAGATATTGATGAGTTTATTTATTTAAATACAACGCTGAACAATGCATTAAGCAAAGCGCAGCAGGATTATCAAACATTGAAAGAGTTTACCGAAAACGCTTCGCATGAATTGCAAACGCCGCTTGCAGTAATACAATCCAAACTTGATATACTTATTCAGAATGAAAAATTATCTGAGAACGAAAGCAACGCTATTCAAAGTGCTTATAATGCAGTGCAGGGTTTAAGCAAGCTCAATCATTCTTTATTATTGCTTGCGAAAATTGAGAACAAACAATTCAGCGAGCAAAACAAGTATTAATTTGAAAGAATTACTTCAAACTAAAATAAACCAGTTTAACGAGCTATGGAAAAACCGCGATATTGTTACAGCAATAAATCTTTCAGATAAAGAAATTACAGGTAATGCGTATCTCATAGAAATTTTGCTGAATAATCTTTTAAGTAATGCTACAAAACATAATATAAAAAACGGAACAATAAATATTTTATTAAACAATACACTGCAAATAACCAACACTGGCATTAATTATGCAATTGATGAAAAGCAATTGTATAAAAGATTTTCAAAGCAGCATAATTCATCAGAAAATCATGGGCTTGGATTATCTGTTATTCAGCAAATATGCCAGGTTTCAGGTTATAACTGTACATATAATTTTCAGTTGCCTAACCTGCATACTTTTTCTATAGCCTGGTAATATAAGTTCAGGTTTACTTCAAAATCAATTTCTTATTTTGCAGGTAAGATAAAGGCAATCGTTTTATTATTATAGTAATGAAATTATTTAACCCGTTTTTAAGCTGCATAAAAATAATTCTCATCTGCATTTTGCTTGTTCAGCCTGTTTGGTTATCAGCACAACAGAAAAACCTTGATTACTTTCTTCAGCAAGGCATTCAAAACAGCCCGCTATTAAAAGAAGTAAACAACAGTATTCTTTTAAACAAAATAGATAGTTTACGCATTCTTGCACAATACAAACCGCAGGTTAGCGGCATCAGCAATAATTATTATGCGCCTGTTATAAACGGTTATGGATATGATGAAATTATTACCAACATACGCAACTTTAATGAACAGGTAAGCGCAACAAAAACTTTTGTTGGCAAAAGAAATTTAAATATTCAATTCAATGGCATACAGTTGCTGAACGATTCTTTATCAATTGCAGGAAAGATAACAGAACAGGATTTGCGGCGCACCATCATCGCTGCTTATATTGCCGCGTACGGAAGCTGGCGGCAATATAATTTTAATAATGAAGTTTACAATTTGCTTTCAGAAGAAGACACTATTTTAAAGAAGCTTACCCAGGCAAGCGTATATCGTCAAACAGATTACCTAACTTTTTTGGTAACGCTGCAACAGCAGCATCTTACTATAACCCTGGCGAAACAACAATATCAGAACGATTATGCAACACTAAATTATTTATGCGGCTTAGTTGATACTGCTTTTACGCCGCTTGATTCGCCACGTATTGCGCTGCAGCAATTACCGGAATATACTAATTCAATTTTTTACAGGAAGTTTACAACAGATAGCTTGTTGCTGAAAAATGCATCGGAGCAAGTTGCATTTGCGTATAAACCGAAATTAAGTTTTACTGCAGACGGCGGTTATGTTTCATCGTTAACATATACTCCATATAAAAACTTTGGTTTGGGTGCCGCACTTAATCTTACTATTCCTATTTATGATGGTAACCAGCGAAAGCTGCAATACCAGCGATTAAATATTCTTGAACAAACACGCACCAGCAACCGGGATTTTTATTCAAGCCAATACCGGCAACAGATTGCGCAGCTTTCGCAACAACTGCAAATAACCAGTCAAATTATTAATGAAACAAACGACCAGCTTAAATACGTGCATACATTAATGGATGCTAACAGGAGATTATTAATAACCGGAGACGTGCGTATTGCAGATTATATTATTGCCATCAGCAATTACCTGAATGCACAAAACACTATCACGCAAAATATCGTAAAGCAATTTCAAATCGTTACACAAATAAATTACTGGAATAAATAATGAATAAATTTTTAAACATATTCTTGTTGATTTTTCTTGCTTACATAATTCAATCATGTAAAAGCAATACTGATAATGCCAACGAAGACATTTCTCCTGAAAACGCAATTACACCTGTAACTATTACATATCCGGGTCACAGCAACATTAATGAGATTGTTGAATTAAATGCAACTTCTGCATTTACATTAAAAACTTTTGTAAAAGCAAATGCTATTGGTTACCTGGAAACATCAAACATTCAGTTGGGCCAATATGTAACTAAGGGAAAAATACTTTTTACTATAAAAACAAAAGAAGCTGTTGCATTGGGAAATACAATAAATAATCTTGATTCGTCGCTGCATTTTGACGGTACTTCAACAATAAGATCTCCAATCAACGGTTATATTACACAGCTTACTTATATCGCAGGAGATTATGTGCAGGATGGCGATCAGCTTGCTGAAATAACAGATAAATCAAGCTTTGCCTTTTTACTTGACCTGCCTTATGAACTAAAATCTTTTTTGCCTAAGAATAAAATGTTATTGCTGCATCTTTCAGACAGCACTTTGTTAAACGGTTATATTCAATCGGAATTGCCAACGCTTGATTCTATTGCACAAACACAACGGTATATCCTTAAAGTGAATACAGATAAATTGATACCAGAAAACCTTGTTGCAAAAGTAGAGCTGATAAAACAGCAAATTGAAAACGCAACCTTACTTCCGAAAGCTGCTGTGTTAAGTAATGAAGAGCAAACTGAATTCTGGATAATGAAACTGTTGAATGACAGTGTTGCTGTAAAAACTGATGTGAATAAAGGAATTGAAACGGGTAATAGCGTGCAGATAATTAACCCGGCGTTAGGCGATTCAGACAGAATTATTCTTACAGGCAATTATGGATTGAGTGATACGGCGAAAATTAATATAACTAAACATGAATAATTTTTTGAACATAAGATTTTACACATTAATGATGTTTAATTAAGTGATAACTCAAATCGTCATCTCGACGATAAGAGAGGTCTCATGATTTCCTGTAACTTAAAGTTTCAAGAGATGTCTTCTATCGTCGACATGACGTCCGAAATCCCTTGGTGTGTTAGTGTCTTTGTGGTTTAATACTTATAGTGCAATGCGTAATTTTTTTCTTACATATAAAAACCCCATCACCGTTCTCATCGTTATCATCCTGCTGGGCGGCGCATTTGCATACAGTAAAATGCAAACTGCATTATTCCCTGAGATCACTTTTCCTAAAATAAAAATTATTGCAGATGCAGGGCAGCAGCCGGTTGATAAGATGATGATTACTGTAACAAGGCAACTTGAAAATGCAGTAAAGCAAGTTCCGGATCTGCAAACCATTCGCAGCATCACCAGCCGCGGCAGTTGCGAGCTTTCAGCGTTCTTAAACTGGAATGCAGATGTTGATTTGGCGGAAGGGCGTATTCAGGCAAAAATTGGCGAAATAGCAAACACATTACCTGCAGGTATAAACATAACCGTTGAACGAATGAACCCATCTATTTTACCAGTAATGGGTTATACAATGGAAAGCCATTCTCGGTCGCCGATTGAAATGAAGATGCTGGCAATGTACACTGCAAAGCCTTACCTGTCAAGGGTTGCAGGCGTTTCTGAAGTGCGGGTGATTGGTGGTAAAACCAAAGAATATGATGTGATTTTGAACCAGCAAAAGATGAATGCATTAGGCATTACACCCGATGCAGTAAGCGCTGTTATCGCACAAAATAATATCATACAATCCAACGGCTACCTGAATGATTACAGGCAGATGTATTTGACTATTACCGACGCATCGGTGAGTTCGTTGCAACAATTGCAAAACATTGTGGTGAGCAACAATAACAAGCGTATCACTTTATTAAAAGATATTGCTGATGTAAGCATTAACCAGGCAAAAGAATATGTAAAGATTAATGCAAACGGGCATGAAGGTTTATTGCTTGCCATAATCAAACAACCTAATGCAAATCTGATTGATGTTTCAAATCAGATGACAAAACAGGTAAATGATTTACAAAAAAATTTTGCCGAAAGATGTTACCATCAAACCCTATTATATACAGGCAGATTTTGTGAACGACGCTGTTAAAAGTGTTACCGATAGTTTATGGATTGGTCTTGTGCTTGCGATAATTGTTGCAATAATTTTCCTTCGTTCATTTAAAGCAAGCAGTGTTATTCTTGTTACCATTCCGGTTACATTATTTCTTACATTAATTGTGTTGTATGCAACCGGGCAAACGCTCAACATTATGACGCTTGGCGCCATCGCTGCAGCTATTGGTTTAATAATAGATGATGCCATAGTTGTTGTTGAGCAAATTCACCGAACGCATGAAGAATATCCTGGCGAACCATCTGTAACATTAGTGCAGAAAGCAATAAAATATTTGTTTCCTGCAATGGTGAGTTCGTCTTTAAGCACTATTGTAATTTTTCTTCCATTCAAATTAATGAGCGGTGTTGCCGGCGCTTATTTTAAAGTGCTCACCAACACCATGCTGATAACGTTAGTATGTTCATTTTTTGTTACATGGCTTGCGTTGCCGGTTATTTATTTATTGTTTTCAAAAGATAAAAAGCAGAAAGCACGAAGCGCAAAGAATACAACTCACGCTGTAAAAAATCAACGCTGGGTTTCGTTCTTTATACATCGTTCATACATCAGCATTATTTTTTTGATTGCCTTGATTGTTGCCATCATTCTTATCTATCCAAATTTGCAAACAGGTTTTTTGCCCGAGATGGATGAAGGAAGTATTGTGCTTGATTATACATCACCGCCGGGTACATCGCTTGCGGAAACAGACCGCATGCTGCAGGCGGTTGAAAAAGAAATTGTAAAAGTTCCTGAAGTGGAAGCCTATTCAAGGCGCACCGGAACGCAGATGGGTTTCTTCATCACTGAACCCAATACCGGCGATTATTTAATTCAATTAAAAAAGAACCGGAGCCGCAGCACCGATGAAGTTTCTTCAGATATCCGCACACGCATTCAAAGCACGCAACCTGCCCTGCGCGTGGATTTCGGCCAGGTGATAGGCGATATGCTCGGCGATCTTATGACTTCTGTTCAACCTATTGAAGTAAAAATTTTTGGCAACGATGAAAATACATTGCATACTCTTTCAAAGCAGGTAGCAGACGTTGTTTCAAATGTAAACGGTACGGCTGATGTATTTGATGGCATCACGGTTACCGGGCCAACCATTAACGTGTTGCCTAACTATACAAATCTTGCGCAGTTTGGCATTACGCCATCCAATTTTCAGGCGCAATTGCAAACAGCGCTTGAAGGAAATGTTGCAGGCAGTGTGTATGATAAAGACCAGCAAACCGACGTGCGGATCATGTATGCGGGCAACAGCACACGCAGTCTTGACGAGATGAAACGGATGCAGATTTTTTTACCGAATGGCCAGTTGAAATCTATTGTATCGCTTGCAGATGTAGAATTGAATAAAGGTGAAGCAGAGATACAACGTGAAGACATGCAAAACATCGGCGTGGTGGAAGCGCGGCTTGATAACCGCGATCTTGGCAGCGCTATAAAAGAAATACAACAACAGGTCTCTACAAAAATTGCATTGCCACAGGGTTACAGCATTGAATATGGCGGCGCGTATGCGGATCAGCAGCAATCGTTTCATGAACTGCTCATCATACTCATCACATCAAGCCTGCTGGTGTTTGGCGTAATACTTTTTATGTTTCGCGATTACCGCATTGCACTCATTATTTTACTCGTTGCTATGCTCGGCATTGCAGGCAGTTTTATGGCATTATATTTTACCGGCACGCCGCTTAATGTGGGCAGTTACACAGGCTTGATAATGATCGTCGGCATTATTGGCGAGAATGCCATCTTCACCTTTCTCCAGTTTAAAGAATCATATAAAGAAAGCAACGATGCAGACGGCTCTGTTATCTATGCCATCTCCACGCGTCTTCGTCCAAAATTAATGACGGCACTGGGTGCTATTATTGCATTGATGCCAATAGCGTTAGGCATTGGCACCGGTGCACAATTGCACCAGCCATTAGCTATCGCCGTTATCGGTGGATTTATTATTGCATTGCCGTTGTTGCTGGTTGTGTTGCCAACATTTATAAGGATGATGTATAAGAATAGAAAGCAAGTAGTATAATTTTTGGGGGTGCCGCCAAGCTGCGCAAGGCGTCGGGCTATCCGCTACAAGTCCTCGCCACAAAAGCCAACACACAAAGGCTTCAGCTGTGGGCTTTACGCTTATATCCCTCACGCAGTTTTAATCAAGCTATACTTCAATCTTTCTCAATAGGTTAAAACTGTTTATTAGCTTTCTTCAAAGCTCCGCCGGAAAGCACAATTGCTGAACTATCCGCAATATGCAGTTGCAAGGTTTGTATTTGTGCATGACCAAGATCAAGTATTGTATAACCCTGTAAATCTGCTTTTACTGAATTTATGGTTATTGCTTCTTTGCTTTTTATTGGTGAAGATGATTGTACAAAAGTACCAGTGCCTTCGTTGCTGGTTTTGAATTTGGTAACTTTTGGTTCAGCTATTGACGGCGCAGTTTTATAATCCGGCGACATTTCAAAAACAATTTCTGAAGAATCTTTTTCGGAAATATTCAGTGAATCCAAAGCAGGTATCATACTTTCTACTTCAAAGTTTGATTTACCAGTCATGTTCACGCTTATGCTTTTTTGCTTTAACTTAAACATTTCAAAATTTGTGTTATAGCCATCAACAGATAAAAGTTCAGGCGAAAAGATGCGAACAGAAGTTGTGTTTTTCATCCAGAATATTTCATATTGATTTGCCGGGACAAAATCAAAATTTATAAACAGTGTATCATTACTTACATGTGTTTTTATTTCACCATTATGATACCTTTTCCATTCCTGGAGAATTCTTACAGAATATTTCGGGCTTTGCTCAAAAGCAATTCTGGTGCCGTTCCCGCCGGTTATCTTTAAATATTTAAAAGGTTGCTGTAATATATTTTCGTAGGTCCAGTAAATATCAGTTTTATCAATTTTATCATATTCATTTTTTAAAATAATGTTAGAAGACATTAACGCGCCGATCAATATGATTAGTAAGGTTAATAATATTTTTGATGTAAACTTCATAACTTATTTTTTAAAATTGTCTTTTACAAATTGATCGAACAATGCTTTTATTTCTTTAAAATCCATTTTTAAAAGATAAATGTTCCGCATAAATACTGGCAGTTCATTTTCTATAAATTGTTCGCGCCTAAAACTGAGTATGCGATCCATTGCATCATCTTCTGTAAAATAGCCTATGCCTCTTTTATTGGTGATAATATCGCGTTGCTGTAAAAAATCATACGCTCTCTGCACCGTGTTTGGGTTTACTTCCATATTCACTGCCAGGTCTCTTATGCTGATAATCTTTTCTCCCAACTTCCATTTCTTTAATAGAATCTGTTCGCATACATATTCTGCTATTTGTATATAAATCGCCGGGTTCTCTTTAAACTCCATGCATATAATTTAAAATTCTTTCTCACGCAAACGTGTAAATGACAAAAACCACAATATTGCAGGAATGATATACCATAAGCCGTAAAAAAACACCTTTGAAATTTGATCAGGCAATTCAATTGAACCTTCTTCTTTACCTACAGGTATAGTTACAGAATAAAAAATACTTGCATCGCTAATACTTCCAAAAAATATTTTAGCTACCAGCCAGTTCAATCCAATAAGACCGATAATAAGAACACATATACCAATAGCTGTTTTTATAAAAGGTATTTTATTAAAATACAATGTACCCAACATCATAATACCCATTAAGAGAAAGAATGTAGGATAAACTTTCCAGGCAACAATGCCGTTGAAATTAAAGATATAAACTGATTCATATTGCTCTTTATAAAACGGTGCAGATGGATCTAAATGATGATGATAAACAGATACAAAACTGCTATCCATAACCCGGTAAAATAGTAAGAAAATTATAGGGTATAAAATGCCGGCAATTAAAGCACTACATAGCCATTTTTCAAAATTGGAAGCGGGCAACGTTAAAAAAGATGCACCGCTGGCATTAGAAGAAAAGTAACCGAAAACAATTGAAGCTAAAAGACAACCGCCAATAGGAAGACCCCAGATAAAACTTAGGTTTTGTGCGGCGCTAAAACCGGTTATTGATTTTGCCACAACATACAATATTAGAACGAGCGTAAGTGATAATCCTGTAAATCCAAACGTTTGTACAGGTCTTTCCAATAATGTTTTTTTGAAAAGCTTTCCAAATCTTTTTGCATTGAATGCATTATTCATACTGCTTTATTGATTATTAAAAATTGATTTGGCAATAACAGGGTTTTCTGTTACTGCATTAAATAAATATTCAAGGTTTATTTTGGAGTCTTCGTGCTCTGTATTTTCAATTACTATGGCTTTCCCTTTTAATGTATCTTCTGAATATAATATTTTACCGGATGATGGAATTTCGCTCACAGTTTTAAAACATAATTTATCCGCTATCTCGTTAATGGAAGCGCTTAGAAGTAATTCGCCATTATCTACTATAATTACGCGGTCAATTAAATTATCAAGGTCACGTATTTGATGCGTAGAAATAAAAATGATTTTATCATCAGTAAATATGGAAGCAATCAGTTTACGAAATTCTATTTTAGAAGGAATATCAAGCCCATTGGTAGGTTCGTCCAGCAACAAAACTTTCGTATTGCAAGCCAGCGCAAATGCGATGATGAATTTTTTTTGCTGACCAAATGAAAGTGTGTTTAGCCTGGCTTTATCGTTTACATCTAACTGTTCAAGATAACTGAAAAATTGTTTTTCATTAAACGAAGGATAAAAGGGTGAGAACAAATTTTTATATCCATTAATAGTTAAAGCAGGCACATACACTTCTTCAGGAATAAAATATATAGTTTCCAAAAATGATGGCAATCTTTTTTTAGGAGCATAACCATTTATAGTAATATTACCATCTGTGGGAAACAACAAGCCGATAAAATTTTTAAGCAACGTAGATTTACCTGCCCCGTTTTTACCAAGTAATCCATAAATACTTCCCGCCTCAAGTTTGAGATTTAAATCTTTGTATAAAAGATTTCTTTTTTTATAACCAAAGGATAAGTTTTTAACTTCTATCATTAGTGTATTAGTTAAGTAGTACACTGCAATATTACTGCCTTTTATTTAAAAAAAAATTTATTTTTATTGTATTCATTGTCCAGCATCGTCTCCGCAGGGACGATGCGCTAAAAGTTCATCCGCAGTTTTCTAATGCCGATGCTAACTTCAATAACCATGATAAAAACAATTAAACATTATGAAAGAAGAAAGACTTGCAGTCTTAATTGATGCTGATAATGTGCCTTACGCAAACATCAAGGAGATGCTTGAAGAAATTGCCAAAGATGGTACGCCAACTATAAAAAGAATTTATGCGGATTGGACAAAACCTACTGTTGGCGGATGGAAAAATGTTTTGCTTGAAAACGCAATCACGCCAATTCAACAATACAGTTATACCACAGGAAAAAATTCAAGTGACAGTGCATTAATAATTGATGCAATGGATATTTTATACTCCGGAAAAGTTGATGGTTTCTGTATTGTTTCCAGCGACAGTGACTTTACCAGGTTAGCAATAAGATTAAGGGAAGCAGGAATGAAAGTATTTGGGTTTGGCGAAAAGAAAACACCTAAACCATTTATTACAGCCTGTGATAAATTCATCTATATTGAAATACTAAAACCTGAACCTGCCGTAACAATAGAAATGACCACTACAACTAAAAGCAAACCTAAAACTGAAGCAAAATCTTTAGATAAAATTGACCGGGAACTTATAATGCTGATAACAGAAAGTGTAGAAGATTTAGCAGACGAAAATGGCTGGACATTTTTGGGAAATCTGGGAAGTTTCATTTTGAAAAGGAAGCCAGATTTCGACCCAAGAAATTATGGATTTCCCAAGTTATTGCCACTTATAAAAAACATAAACAAATTTGAAATTGACGAAAGAGATTCCGGGATCAATAACATCAGGCACATCTATCTCAAAATAAAATAACTACCGGTAATGCAGATATCAGCAATGATGATTGGATAGGCCATTTCTATATGCTCGTTTAATAAAAAAATTGCTCTGAAATTATTTTACCTGCACTTGTTTTATATACACATAATTCACTCGTTGTTTTACGGGATTCTCCTTTCATTTGTATATCTGTCTCCCATGCAATAGAAAAATAATCTCCTGCAACCACAGGCTCAGAAATAATATTGCCATAAAAATTTTCTACCATAGAAATAAACAATTCAGCCTTCTTTCTTATAGCTTCCATGCCTTTAATTTCTTTTGGCAGCAAACCTTCATGTGGCTCAAGACTTATAATGCCAGGTGTAAACAGTTCTTCTTTGGCTTCTTCTACTTTGCCATTACGACACATATATACTAAGCGATTGGCTATATCTTTTGTTGTCATTTTGTAAAATTAATGATGATGAAAAATTGCTTTTATTAAGCTGTAAAATTAAAGAAGCTTAGAAAAATATAAGGTGTAAAAGCGACGATTGCAAGGTGATTTGCGGCATTTATATTTGCTTTAATTCAACATTTTTTTACCTGTCGCAATTGGCCCTGAAGAAGCCTCAATCGCACCGCATAAACACAATCTGTCTTATTCAACTTTGTGTTATCAACAAAACACAAAATCATGAAAACAACAAAACCAACAAAAGTAATTTACTGGATAACTACAGTAATCATTTTTTTATTTGAAGGTGTAATGCCCGCATTAACATCACAAACACAATTGGCAAAACAAGGCATACATCATTTGGGTTATCCTGAATATTTTGGTAATGCATTTGTAATCTTTAAAGTACTTGGTACATTGGTATTGATCATTCCTCAAATACCTAACCGCATTAAAGAATGGGCTTATGCAGGTTTTGCATTTGATTTTATTTTCGCCTTCATCAGCATTTGGGTGGTAGATGGTTTAAGCTTTATGGCATTTTTCCCTTTGATTGTTTTAGCGATTCTTATTGTATCTTATATCTCCCGCAGTAAACTTATGCATCGCAATAATCACGCATCAAATTTCAAAGCAAGTAAGCACCTTATTTCAAATGTAAGTGCGTAACCTTTTACGAAAGTGTTTAATACTTATTATCAAAAAAATAAAATCCTGCTATCTTTATTCAGTAATAATAAATCATGAAAATCGCGTTAGCCTCACCGTTATTTCCTAAGTCAATAAGTGATGGTTTATTGCAACTGGAAGAATTGGTTAAAGATGCTGCTGCACAAAAGGCAGCAATAATTTGTTTTCCTGAGTCATATATTCCCGGATACCCTACAGCAGAATTTAAAGTGGAAAAAGCAACGCAGGAAAAATTGGAAACTGCATTGCAACAAGCGTGTTCTATTGCAAAAGAAAATTCAATAGACATTATTTTACCAATGGATTGGTATGGACCTCAAGGCTTGCTGAATGTGGCCTTTGTAATTTCAAACACCGGTGAAATATTGGGTTATCAATCAAAGAATCAGCTTGATCCTTCAGAAGATAATATCTGGGTTCCCGGGAATGAAAGAAAAATTTTTGAAATAAATGGCGTTAAGTTCGGTATTACAATTTGCCATGAAGGATTTCGTTATCCTGAATCTGTAAGATGGTCTGCCATGCGCGGCGCTGCAATTGTTTTTCATCCGCAGTTTACAGGAAGTAATGCTGATGGAGTTGAACTTACAGAATGGTGCAATAAACAAAACCCTTATTATGAAAAGGCGATGATGATGAGAGCTATAGAAAACACTATCTATTTTGCCAGTGTAAACTATGCAACAAATTTCCAGGAATCTGCTACTTCATTAATTGCACCCGATGGAAAATGTATTGCACATCAGCCTTATGGTAAGCCTGGCGTAATTGTAGCAGACATAGACACATCATTGGCTACAGGTATTCTTGCAAAAAGATTTGATGCTAAATTATATGCATAAATGAATATTTCGTTGTTACCTTTTTGTGGTGCATTTATTGAAATGATCACAATAAACAGTAAGACATTATTTCACTTTTTTATACACAAGTACTGCAAAAGTGTTGGGAACAATCTCTTTTGTTCCTGTTACAAATTTTGGTGCACTGAAATATATATTTCCCGTTTGTTTATCAAAGGCCATGGTTTTAGCACGATATGTTGTTTGTAATGTTTCCACTACAGTATAATCATCAGCAGAATTTTGTTTAATGATAGTTGCCGTTCCGTCGCCGTTACTGCAAAAAATAAGCTTGTTGTCTGCATCATACTTTACGGCATCAACACCAGAGCCAATGGGAACAGTTGTTATCACTTTTCCTGATTCAATATTTACTACGCTCATGCCTTTATTTTCGCGACATACAGTAAATGCTCTTTTATTTTTCATGTCCAAAGCTAAACCTGTTGGCCCGCCGCAAGGAGCAAGGGGAAATGTTTTTATAACCTTCATTTGCTTTGTGTCAATTACATTCATCATGTTTTTATCTTCAAGATTATTATAGATTAAACCTTTTCCATCGGGCATGGCAAACTCAGGCGCACCACCTAAATCAATTGTATTAATTTCTTTCAGGCTATTTACATCAATTACACAAGTTGCATTCGCATCGCCGCAAAAAACAAAAACTTTTTTTGACGACGGATCATACATTATACCATCAGCATCTTCTTTACTTAACGGTATGGTTGCAATGGTTTTAAAAGTTTTCAGATCAAAAGCAACAACTGCCATTCCTTTTCCATCGCTGATGAAGCCTTTATTTACATTATTCACTACAGCAACGCCATGAATGCCTTTCAAGCCGGTAACAGAGTCAATAACTTTTTCTGTATTCATGTCAATAACATCGAGAACAGTGCCATGCGTAACAAACAAATGACGGTTTGCTTCATCAATCGAAATATAATCATAACCGCCATTGCCGGGAACTGATATTGATTTATAAAACGCGTATACTGAATCTTTTTGTGCTATGCCTGGTTTACATGCGCTAATTAAAATCAGCGTTACCAATAAATATTTTAATGCAGTTTTCATAAAATGTTTTTTTGAGAAATTTAATAAAATAAACCTGATTACTTGCTATCAACGCCTGAAAGTTTTTTACTATAATATTCTTTTACATCATTCCAGTTATAATAAGGAAAGCTATTTGTTTTAACAGGCAGCGCCACTTCTTTTTCATTCAGCAATACTTTAATAAGATAATTGCTGCCATTGCTGTATAATATCCATTGAATATTTGCACTTAAAGGAATAATATAAGCTGCATTCCAGTTGCGCGAAAAATCAAATACTGAGTTACTTGTTTTTGAAGCTTGCGGAATTTCCATCAATGTGGCTAATGGCGAAATAGCTTCTGCGTGTGTAAACCGGAAGATGCCATCGTAAGTTTTATGTTCAATCATGCTGTCTGTTGTATTAAGCATGTTGCGCAGCAACGGTGAAGCAATTGTAACCTGTATTCCATTTGCATTTTCTGCCGGGCCTTTCTCATAAAAATCTTCAACGCTTGTTATTTTATCAAACCATGCAAGATCATTATCAGTAAATGCTGCTTTGTAATTGTTTGAAAAGGTTTTATCGGTTAGCTGCATTTCTTTTGTTACAGAAAACAACATGCAGTAAACCTCATATAATGCAAAGCTGAAATTGGTTGTAGTTACAGCTTGCGTTTTTGTTATATTGCTTGATTTGATTTCACCTTTATTCAATTGATTGATAAATGCATTAGTAAAAATTTTACTGCAAACATTATTTGCCATCAAAAGCGTTTGTTTATCGTTTTTTAATGAATCAATATGTTGTTTGACGTCAGTACTTTCCTCGTAAGTTTTATATGCAGCTGAAAGATCATAAAACCTTAAAATGCTGTCTGCATCAGCAGGGAAAATATAAGATTGGATGTGCGTTGAATCATAACCACTTAAACCGGATAGAAATGCTGTTGCACTTTGCTGTGTTCGAACTTTACTGGTCATTTCAATCATTAATTTTCCTTTGCTAAAAACAGGCGCATATTCTTTTTGCATTCTTGCAGCAATAGCGTGCTGTTCTTCTTCGCCCAGTAAAGTGATATTGCCATAATTGTTTGTACTGATGTTTACCAACTGCTGCACCTGTTTTAAAATCATTTCACCAATTGGTGTTAATGCATGTTGCTGCTGCGCCTGTTGCAATACATCTGCTACCAAAACATCATTTCCCTTTGACGTAAGAAATCTTGCCCCATGCCTGCCAACATAATTTATAAAAACCGGCGTATAATTTTTTGGCGGCGATGTATGCTTTATTTGTTGAGGTTGATAAGGTGTTTTTGTATTGAGATATAAATTTTGGGTATTAATACATGTAGCTGTGAATAAGGAAAATATTAAAAGCAACGAATACTTCATGCTGATTATTCTTATCACTATTGCTGTAAAATAAATTTTGCTTTATGCTTTGTGTCTGAGTGCCTTCGTTTACAAATTTATTTAAACACAAAGACACGAAGGCACTAAGAAAACGCAAAGACTTATTTAGTTTAAATTACTCTATTAATGCTGATTTGATTTTACAGCATCAGAAGTATAAGCGCCTAAATCATTGCTAAATGCTGCATTGCCTTTTCCAAATGCAGGCGAACTGCTTTGCAAATGAAAATCATTATTGTTAGGAGCGCCGTTTGGCGTTGCAAATTTTCCGTCAAAGCTTACAAACAGCGGGTCATTATTACCAACTGCATTTGAAATCAAATCTGTTGATTGCGGTTTGCCTACACCATCACCCGGATAAAAATTGCTTCTTAAGTTAATGGAAATATTTGGTGTAACAGTAGTGTCTGTATAAGTATCTGCAGATGCATAAAACAAATTGTTTCCGTAGTGACCGGTAAGCCCAACTGTATCTGCATCCTGGAATATTTCAAGACCCTGGTAATTATTAACCATGATATTGTTATAAATATTTCCTTTTTGCATTTAAGCCAATTGAAATGCCGCGACCTGGTTCTGCAGCGCCTCTTCTCCAACCGTTTGATACAAGAGTGTTGTTATATACATCAACCTGCGTTTGTGGAAAAGGCACAACATCATCAGTTTCTAACTTAACGCCAGTACCTGCCTGGCTGTAAACAACATTATAAGCAACAGTGCCTGTACTACCGGATTTTATATTAATTGCTTCACCATCTGTGCTGCCGGATGAAGTAATTGTATTTCTTAAGATGGTAATTTTTGCGCCATTTTGCATCCTGATAAGGTCATCCTGTCCATTTGAAAACCACGAATCTTCTACATCAACAGTTATTGGTGCCGCTACAATTAAAGACTTACGTGGATCACCTGCAGGATCTGGACCTCCGGTATTTGCGATGTTTGCCCATTTAATGGTTACAGATTGTGCGCTATCGCACTGGAAGCCGCCCCATGAACCTGGCGTATTGCTGTCTGAATTGAATGAAACAGGTGCATCTTTTGTTCCAACCAATAATAAAACACCCTGTACAGTTACCTGCGCATTATTTTTTACAATAACGGTTACGCCTTGCTGCGATGCCAATGTATCTCCCGCTTTAATAGTAAGATCTCCGGTTATGGTGTATATATTACCTGTAGTTAGGGTGCCTTTCACAAAGCCCGTAATATTGCCGGGTGTAATTGGATTTGATGGTGGAACGGTTGGTGTAACAACAGAGGTTGTATCAGACTTTGAACATGATGTAAATAGCAATGCAATGAATGCAATAAACAGCGGGGAAGACAATTTGATTAATTTCATAATTTGTATTTTATAATTTAATTAGTGTACCTGAAGCCTAAAAGAAATTCAGCTTTATAAACATCTTTACCTACGGTAAGTGTGTTTATTTTATAATAAGAAGGTGTATTTAAAAGATTATTGAATTTGCCAAAAACAGTAACGTGCCTTTTTAAGGCGCATTCAGCCGATGCAGAAAGAAAAGACTGTGGTTGCTGATAATAATCATAACCATAAACAGGATAAACCTGGTCAAGCGTTTTCCCAATATATTCATAAGCAACCTGCACGTAAAATTTCTTTGCATCATTCCTGTAAAAAACAGAAAGGTTTCCTGTATTATTTGTTTGCCCTTGCAATGGACGCTTTTGCAATTTGTCAACAGTTGTTTGCGCCTGCAGATCAGTATAAGATTTTATTGAATAAATTTTTGAATAGATGTACGTGTAGTTAGCAGTAAAACCAAAATTGCCAAAGCTTTTTCCAAACACAAGTTCCGCTCCATACAATGTAGCTGTACCTAAGTTTACAGGTTGATAACTGGTTCCACTTATATATGAGTATTCTATGGGATCCTGGATACGTTTATAGAAACCTCCAATAAATAATTGTGATTCTTTTCCCGGGTACAATTCATAGCGGATATCTAAATTGTCGGCAATAGAATGTTTAAGATCAGGATTGCCCTGTTCGTTAATTGCAGAAGAATTATTTAAGATTGTATAGGGCACCAGCTCATAATAATTTGGTCTTGATATAGACTTAAAATAAGATGCGCGTATATTGGTTTTATTGTTCAGTTTGTAATTAACCATTACACTCGGCAATACATCCACATAGTTTTTTGTAACAGCATTTACCTGCCCAGGATGAAAAGTCTTTATTGAAAAACCTTGTTCTGTTTTTTCTGTTCTAACGCCGCCGATTACCTGGAGCTTTGGCATAGAAATTATTGCTTCAATAAAGCCGGCGGTTATATTTTCAAAAGCATGGTAATTATTAATATCATAATCATAAGTGCCGGCAGCATTATACACTACCCATTCTGCTTCATTAATATTGGTAAATACCTGCTTTACACCATTGGAATCGGTGGTAGGTTTAAGGTCATATTCATCCTGTTTATTAAAACGTGTTTTATGCCTGTATAATCCACCAGCTTTAATATCAATAAATGTTTTATTAAGTGTTGTTTTGTAACTGATGTTTACCAATCCGTTATAATCTTTGTCTTCATTGTGCTGCCATATACGGGTTATGTCATCAAAATAATCCGGGGTTGTTGTAAAAGTGTAAGGTCCATTTATATCTCCTGTTGTATGCACTGTATCAATCTTTTTATTTACTGCGAGGTCAGCTCTGTCAGGTGCTCTTTTTGCAGATATTGAAAAAACCCCGGCCCAATCAACCAAAAAATGATCTGACAAAATATGCAAGCCTTCCAGCTTTAAATTCTCCAAATATTCATGGCTTGTAATTGATGTATAATCTGTAGTAACCGGTCCTGTTCCCGGCACAGTTCTGCCACCATTGCCGCCTTTAATAGCTGTGTCTATAGATGTTCTTGCCTGTTCCAGGTAGCTGTATAAAAAAACATTATTAAGTATTATTTTATTCTTTGAATTGATGATATAATCGCTATGCAGCGATAAACCATTATTTAATTGTTGGGTTGAAAATGTTCTGTTCGAAACATCGCTGATAGCTGGTACTGCTAGATATACATCCGGTACAACTGTATTTAATATTGCGTTGGTACCATAATACTGATTTTGTAAGTTATCACTTATAATAAACCCCAGCTTTTTGTGTAAAAATCTTTTGCCGTATGTAATGGCTGCAATACCTGTTGGCATCGCAGTTTTTTGCTTAAAGTCAAGATTAGAGCGGCTGAAATCATCTGGTTGGGCTTTGTAACTGCTGCCAAATCTTTCATTCAAACTTTTCTGCTGAATATCTTTTGTAGAAAAATAAGTGTACTGCCTGTCGAGCAAAATTTTACTGTAACCAAGTGATAAATTTGTAGTAAACGTTGTTGTATCAGGTGCATCTTTCATTACGAGATCCACAGTGCCGCCAATAGCATCGCCTTCCATATCAGGCAATAGTGATTTGCTGATCACTATCTTCTGCAACAGGTCCGATGGTACAATATCCAGCGGAACATATCTTGATTTTTCATCGGGACTTGTAATTTTTACTCCATTGATTAATGTATTATTGTAACGCGGTTCAAGGCCTCTTACAATTGCATATGATTCATCTGCACCTGTATTTTTTTGCAGCGTTACGCCACTCATGCGTTGCAATACATTAGCCGCATTTACATCAGAAGACCGTTGTATTGCCTGCGCAGAAATGATGTTTACAATGTTATTCGCCTTTTTTTCAGAAGAGCGGGAAGAAGTTTCCAGTTCTCCATTTACAGATGTAAAAACATTTACAGTAGCAAGCGTATTAGCACTTTGATTTAATAGAATATTGACATTAATATTGCCTGCATTAATGGTTATCTGTCTTGAAAACTTTTGATATCCTATATACTCTATACTTAAATTATAATTACCCGCAACAACATTCTCGAATCTGAATTCACCGGCTGCATTAGTAGTTGTTTTATAATCTTTTTTGTTGTTCTCCAGGTTTATTACAGCGTCGGGCAGTTTTTCTTTTGATGCACTGTCGGTAACAACACCGTTTACCTGTGCCTGTATTTTAGTTATTGATATTGTAAAAAACAAAATAAACGAAACACCAAATAGTAGGCGCATAAAAGAAATTCTGCTGCAAATGTTTGCGCATAATTTCTTTTGTTCTTTTATTTAAAGAAGAATTAATTCAGCAATAATAATTTGGTAATTTAAAATTTACATACGCTACAGAATTGCTACAGAATTGGCTTTCTTATTTAAATTGTTAGAAATCTTTAAAAGATGCAGTTATATAAGAATTAGCAGGCAACGTTACTACATCTAAAGCAAGGCTTCAATTATCATAAAACAATCATTACATTCAGTGATAATATTTTACCAAAACTTTGAAACATAAAATTTTTATATTAATTATTTTCTCTGCGTTGTTGCGTTGCATTTTGGCATCAGTAATTGAATTTGGCAATGATGAAGTGTATTATTGGACGTATTCTTTACACCTCCAGGCAAGCTATTTCGATCATCCGCCATTGGTTGCCGTTTTTATCCGCTTTTTTACATTGAATTTAAAATTGAACAATGAACTTTTTGTAAGGCTCACTGCGATCATTGGCTCGGCGATAAATACATGGCTGATGTATAAAATAGTAAGCTGTATAAAAAATGAGAAAGCAGGATGGTATGCAGCGCTTTTATATACAGCCTGCGTGTATACTTCCATCATCAGCGGTTTTTTTATGTTGCCTGATTCGCCGCAGGTTGTTTTTTGGCTATGGTGTGTTTACTTACTGATAAAAATTTTTATCCTGCAAAAGAAACAGAATCAAAATTTGTTATTGTTTGGTATTTGTACCGGCGTGGCAACCATGTGCAAAATACATGGGATTTATTTATGGTTTGCAGCCGGCCTTTTTATATTATTTTTTGACAGAGCACAGTTAAAAAATAAATACGTTTATATAGCTGGTTTAATTACGCTTTTTATTATTTCACCCATTTTTATATGGAATTATAACAATCACTTTATTACTTATCAATACCAGGGTGGAAGGGTAACTATCAACAACAGTATCCGGTTATCTTCATTCACAAAAGAAATAAGCGGCGAATTTTTATATGCTAATCCAATTGTATTTGTATTGATTTGTTTAACGCTGATTCGTGTTATCCGCCGCAGCTTATATACACCAAATAAGCGATTATTTTACCTGCTAATATTTTTAAGCCTCCCACTAATATTTGTATGCTGGAGCGTTTCATTATTCCGTGATACACTTCCGCACTGGACCGGGCCCGCATATATTTCCTTACTTATATTTTGCGCCTTTTATGCTGATGAATGTTTTAAAATGGAAAGCTTTAGGCGATGGTTGAATGCTGCTAATGTTTTATTGCTTTCCATCCTGCTGCTTGCATATATAGCTATTAATTTTTTACCTATAAGTCTGGGCAAACAGGATGCGGAAAATTTAGGATCCGGGGATTTTACAATGGATATATATGGATGGCAATCTTTCAGCAAGGCATTTGAACAATTAAAAAACAACGACGTACAAACACATACCATGCGGTCCGGCGCGGTAATCATTTCAAACAAATGGTTTCCTGCAGCACATCTTGATTATTATGTTGCGCATCCACTTAATATGAAACTGTATGCATTTGGCCCTTTGTTCGACATACATAATTTTGCCTGGCTTAACGAGCAAAACGGTGCTTTAAAAAAAGGTACTAATGCCTATTATATCTCGCCTTCAAATTACAGTTCAATACCCGGCAGCATTTATAAAAAAGCATTTGCTGTTGTTGAAGCACCTGTTGTTATTCATCTATACAGAAATAAAACTGCCGTAAGAAATTTTTACATATACAGGATGAAAGATTATAAGTAAACAAAAACTTTGACGCTTACAATTTTATATGCACATTCAATGCAATGCCATAGTTAATAGGATAGGTTTTAACCGGCGTTCCTTTATTTATAGAATTAATACCGTAACGTAGCTCCGGGCTGAGCGAGATATCAACTTTTGATGTTATAGGATAACCTGCCTCAAAACCTGTATTAATAGTAAAGAATGTTTTTTTCAATCCTTCAATTTTATTTATAGTTTCTATTTCATTATTATTGTTTTGTGCAGTGTAATCAACTTCTACTTTATCGCTGATTATTTTATTGATGGCAATACCGCCGTGCACACTAAATTTAATTTTTTTATTACTCAGTGTATAGTTTAATAAAACCGGAAGCGATAAATATTTAAACTTAAGCGATGCATCTTTTACAACCAGGCTATCGCCGGCCGAAGGCATAAATCCTGATTTAGAAATTTCTGCCAACCCATAAGATGTACCTAATTTAAATTTATATACACCACTGTTATCTTTTAAAGCATTTACTGCAGTAGATGAAATGGTAAGGGCAGCGCTTGAAACTGACAAGCCAGAACGCAAAGAAAACCTTTTATTTAATGTATAATCTGCAAGCAAGCCTGCAGTAAATGACATATCAGGCTTTTCCCGCTGTGCATAATCTTTTGCACTTTCATTGTTAAATTCGTATTGCTCAATAAGTCTTCCCGAAGTGTGATCAAAAGAAATAAAAGGCATTAAGCTAAACTTATTTTTTTTGTTTGCGGCCACTGTAATAACAGGCTTAATTCCTTGTTCATGCGGTTTTATATTTAAGGACAAGCTATCATTTACTAATTTATAGAGACATCCTGCAGTTAAGCTTTTATTATCAATTATTGAATTAA
>Ga0206932_1068_pt1 | contig 22595 bp, 22 predicted proteins | sample Alteio_BWOrgHeat_18_FD_153244 | JGI IMG/M metagenome (GOLD analysis project Ga0206932, IMG submission 153244) | Enriched cells from forest soil in Barre Woods Harvard Forest LTER site, Petersham, Massachusetts, United States -... | ecosystem: Environmental > Terrestrial > Soil > Temperate forest >...
ACCTGGTTTATATCCGTTAATCCGCATACTTTAATTCTCATCTTAATTTTGCTTTAAGCTGTTTCATAAAATCAGCAAAAGCAATCGCAGGTTTTTGCGTTCTCATAAACGCTTCACCAATTAAAAAACCTTTAAAGCCAAGATTTTGTAATGTGATGATTGTATCAATATCATTAATCCCGCTTTCAGAAATAACCGGTCTATCAGCAGGCATAAATTCTATTAAGTGCATAGATGTTTTTATATCGGTAACAAATGTTTCAAGATTGCGGTTGTTAATCCCGATAATATCAACTTCATCACAAATAAATTCTATTTCTTCTTTTGAATGAATTTCAAGCAACACTTCTAAATTTAATTCCTTTGCTTTTGCAGCAAGTTGTTTTATTTTTTCTTTTGATAAACATGCCGCAATTAAAAGAATAACATCAGCGCCGTAACTTTTTGCTTCGTATAACTGGAACTCATCTATTATAAAATCTTTTCTTAGCAGCGGAATATCAACTTCAAGGCGTGCAATTTTTAATTCCGCAATATCTCCGCCGAAAAATGTTGCATCCGTCAAAACAGAAACAGCAGCAGCTCCATGCTCTTCATATCCCGGAACTACATCTGAAATATGAATCTTTTCATTTATCCAGCCTTTTGACGGAGATTTTCTTTTGAACTCAGCAATAATATTTGGGTTACTCTTTAAAAGTTTTTCTTTTAATGAAATGCCCTGCTTATCAAAATCAACATTCATTGATCTGAAAAAATCAATATCAAGGCTTTCTTTTTTTTCAGCAATTTCTTTTTGCTTTTCAGCGATAATGGTTTCTAAAATATTCATTGTAATGAAATTAATTTTTGTAACACACTGTGCGCTTTCCCACTTTCAAGGCTATCAACTACTGCATAATAAGCATCATTATAAGTTTTATAATTGCCGGTACATTGCAAAGCCATTGCAGCATTTGCCAGCACCACCGCATTCTGCGACCAGCTTCCTTCACCCTGTATAATTTTTATAAAAATCCTGGAGGCTTCTTCAACACTGTTACCTCCATAAATACTTTCCGGTGCTACAAAGCGCTTACCTAATTCAAGAGGTGTTTTAATTTTTTCACCTTCCCTGGTAATTATTTTGGTATCATCGGTAAGCGATATTTCATCATAACCATCAAGGCTGTGAATGATAGTAAATGATTTGCCGGTTTGCTGTAAAAGATAATTATAAATTCTCGCCATTTCCAAATTATATACACCTACCAACTGAAACTGCGGCGAAGCAGGATTTACCATTGGCCCAAGCATATTAAAAAAAGTTCTGAGGCCAATATTTTTGCGGATGGGCGCAACTGTTTTTAAAGCCGGGTGAAATAATGGCGCATGCATGAAACAAATATTTGTTTCTTCAATTTCTTTATTTAGTTGATGGCTGTCATTTTTAAATTTATAACCCAGCTTCTCCATTACATTGGATGCACCGCTGATTGATGAAGCGCCATAGTTGCCATGCTTTGCAACTTTTTGACCTGTGCCTGCAACAATAAAACATGCAAGTGTTGAAATGTTGAATGTGTTCTTCCCATCACCGCCGGTGCCTACTATATCAAGTGTTTTTTGATTGCCAAGATCAACCTTTACGCAAAGTTCAAACAGTGCATCACGAAAGCCCTGCAACTCTTCTATAGTTATACTGCGCATTAAAAACACCGTAATGAAAGCTGTAACTTCTGTTTCGTTATACAAGCCTTTTGAAATATTTATCAATATCTCTTTAGCGCTTTCATACGAAAGTGTTTTGTGTTCAAATAAATATTCTAAGATTTTTTTCATTACTATTTTTTTAACCAGTTCCTCATAATTTTTTCGCCGTCCGGTGTTAATACACTTTCCGGATGAAACTGCACACCTTGCACATCAAAAGTTTTATGTTGTAATGCCATAATGAAACCATTTTCATCTTCTGCTGTTATTTCTAATTCACCGGGAAAATTTTCTTTGCTTACAATCCATGAATGATAACGGCCAACGGGAAATGTTTCAGGCAAGCCTTCAAGAAGTTGATTGTTGACAGTTGACTGTTGACCGATCACCTTTCTCACCGGCGTTGCCACACCATGAAATACGCTTGATAAATTAGTGAGGGTTCCGCCAAATGCTTCGCCAATTGCCTGGTGGCCTAAGCATACACCAAGTATTGATTTTGTTGCTGCATATTCTTTTATTAATGGTAATAATAATCCTGCTTCTGACGGAATGCCCGGACCCGGCGATAAAATTATCTTATCATAATCTTTCACTTTCTCTAATGGTATTTGGTCGTTGCGGTATACGTCCACTTTCTCATGTGTTATTTTTTCAACCAAATGCACAAGATTATAAGTAAATGAATCGTAGTTATCAAAAATCAAAATCTTCATTAGTTATGAATTATAAATTATGAGTTATAAGTTTTCTTACTTGTGATGATCGCACTTCTAATCATTTTTAAAACCTCTGTTGATTCAATATGAATACTTTCAAATTCTTTGGAAGTCAGATAATTTGTTTCTTTCAACAGTTCAAGCCAATAAATTGTTTCATCACATTCCTTTTGTGCAATTCCTAATTTGTGTATAAAATCAGCTTTACTTTCCGCATTTTGAGCTTCTCTAATTAATGCGCCAATAGCTGTTCCGCTTCGTAATAATTGTTTACTCAAAACGTATTCTTTCTTATCGGTTATTAAATATTGATAAAGTTTTATAATTCGAATAGCAGACAGAAAACTTTTGTTTTTAAGTATGCTTTAACTCATAACTTATAGTTTATAACTTATAACTCTTCAGCAATTACAATCGCCTTTTTAAGTGCGCTTAATTTATTGTTTACTTCCTGTAACTCATTTTCCGGTTGCGATGCTGCAACAATACCTGCGCCTGCCTGGTAATGCAAAGTGTTTTCTTTACTTAAAAATGTGCGTATCATAATTGCTGTATTGCAACTGCCATCAAAACCGATAAAACCGATACAGCCCGCATAATACCCGCGAATGGTTGGCTCATATTCATCAATCAGTTGCATGGCTTTAAATTTTGGCGCACCGCTTAAAGTGCCCTGCGGAAATGTGAGTGCCAACAGTTCAAAAGGGTTTGCATCTTTGCGCGTATTGCCAACAACTTCGCTTACCAAATGAATTACATGTGAATAATAATGTACCTGCCTGAAATGATTTACAAGAACATTATCGCAACATCGGCTAAGATCATTTCTTGCGAGATCAACAAGCATAGTATGTTCTGCATTTTCCTTGGCGTCTTTTAAAAGCTCTTCGGTAAGCGCATTGTCTTTTTCATCATTGCCTGTACGTTTAAACGTGCCTGCAATAGGATGAACAATTGCTTTTCCGTTTTTAATAATCAACTGCGATTCGGGGCTTGAACCCATTAATTTATAATCTCCATAATCAAAATAAAATAAATACGGCGATGGATTAATGCTGCGCAATGCACGGTATACATTAAACTCGTCACCTGTAAATTTCTGGCAAAACCTTCTGCTTAAAACGATCTGAAAAACGTCGCCGCGAAAACAGCTTTTTATTCCTTTTTCTACAATTGAAATGTAATCTTCATTCATCATGTTTTTTTCTTCATGCATATTGCATTTAAAAGGGAAAACAGGAACGTCTTTGCTTTTTATCAATGATTCTACAACTGCCATCCCGCCTTCTAAACCACTAATTACATTCTCACATAAAAACATTTCATCTTTAAAATGATTGATGGCAATTACATACTGATACAACCGGTAGCGCATTACAGGAATTTCAGTAGGCTGATCTTTGCTTTTTAATTGTATTGTTTCAAAAAACTGAACGGCATCATAGGTGCAATATCCAAATAAACCCTGCGCAATTTTTGCATGTTTTTCATCAATTTCATTTACATGGAATTGTTGCATAAAATTCCAAAGAAGAGCAGGCACATTGGTGGCAGTACTGATCTCTTTTTTCTCAGGATTATGACCTGGATATTTTAACTCTATTTCATCATAATTGGTTATTTCAATTCCGCCAATTGCATTAATGCCAATATAAGAGAAGCTGTTTTCTGTAGCATGATGATCGGTGCTTTCCAACAAAATAGTATCACGAAAACGATCCCGAAGCCGGAGGTAAATGCCAACCGGCGTGAACACATCAGAAAGCATTTTTTTATATCGTGTTTCTATTTCAATTTTTTTTACCATGATTATGTGTATTTATTTTATAGCCTGTTATAGTTTTAAACTTTGAATTATACCAGGCAAAATACAGTTACTTAATTCATAACATTACTGCAATAAAAAGCCCCGACAAGTATTACGTCGAGGCTAAGTTATATACATTATAAAAGGCAACGCCATTTACAAGCCCCGAGCGGAGTTTGTATGCCACCACCAATTAATATTTAAAATATATTTTTTCATTGCCAGTGCGAATATGAAAAACAAAAATGAGATTTCAAAAAATTGTTTTTTTTAAATAGATTACAATTATAAATTTAAATCCGAAAACTAACTATAATGTTCCCTTCAGCAATATTGAAAACAATAACCTGGCTATTACCAACCCATCTTTTGGCGCAGGTTTATAATATGTGCAGTATGATGTTTGCCATGCCATGCGTACATGCCAAGCAATTCCCACAAACTTATTTTCTTTTTATTTTCAGGATGAAATACTGTACGTTCCCAATCTTCTTCACTTAAGCTTTTTATTGTTGCGTATAATCTTTCATGCAACGCATGTAATAAGGTTAATGAAATATTTACCGGAAGCGTTTTTACGTCTTCAAGTTTTGCCCATGCATCCTGGTCGTAAGGTTTTATAGTTGGATTATCTTCGGTAAGTCCAAGCTTAAAACGCATGTAAGCATTCATGTGGCTGTCTGCAATGTGATGTATTAATTGATGCACTGTCCAACCGTTTTCACGGTAAGGTGTTTCAAGCTGGTATGCATCAAGATTCTGAACTGCTAGTTCTAATTCTGAGGGAAAAAATTTTATATCAAGCAACCATTGCTCTTTTTGTTTTTGGGAGAATGGCTGTGGCAAATATTTGCCTTTTGGATAACGTATGTCTTCGGCCATAAACAGGAATTATATTATAAAATATCAGTGAGAAGTGAGACGGAAGACGTGAGATGAAAATATCAATTGTTTATAGGTAATCTCCCGCTTCACATTGAATTTTATTTTGCCAAACTTTGTATTACATCATATTTGGTAACGATGTGGTAATCGCCTTTTTCATCTTTTGCCAATACAGCGCCATTGCCTTTATTAATCAGGCCTCCCAAACGTTCGACCGGCGTATCAAATTCAACAACAGGATAAGCTCGGTCCATAATGCTTTCAACACTTGATTCTTTTAGTTCAGGACTATCAAATATTTTCTGGAACAAACCATTTTCACTTATAGCACCAACAGGTCCGTCGCCATTTATCACAGGAATATTTTCTATATCATATTTCTTCATCAGTTCAACTGCCTCGGCAACGGTTTGCTTTGGATTAATGGTAACCAGTTTTTTCACTGCCCTTGAATTTACAATGTCTTTAAATGTTTTCACATCTAAAAATCCGCGCTCCATCATCCATTGATCATTATAAATTTTTGCAACATACCTGCTGCCATGATCATGAAAAATGCAAACGACCAAATCATCCTTCTTTAATTTATCTTTTAACTGCATTAATCCCTGTACACAACTGCCTGCGCTATAACCTATAAAAATGCCTTCTTCTTTTGCAATGCGCCGCGCCATTACAGCGCCATCTTTATCTGTTACCTGTTCAAAATAATCAATCACACTCATATCATAATTCAAAGGGACAAAATCTTCACCAAAACCTTCGCTTATATAAGGATGCACTTCATTCATATCAATCTCACCGGTGCGGAAATATTTTGTAAGCAACGAACCATATACATCAATTGCCCATATTTGTATGTCAGGATTTTTTTCTTTAAGATACATGCCAACACCAGTAACTGTTCCGCCTGTACCTGCTGTTACAACAACATGCGTAACCTTACCTTCAGTCTGCTCCCATATTTCCGGACCAGTGGTTTCATAATGTGCCAAACGGTTGGCAAGATTATCATACTGATTGCATAAATAAGAGTTCGGAATTTCCTTTTCTAACCTGCGGGCAACAGAATAATAGCTGCGCGGATCATCAGGCTCAACATTGGTTGGGCAAACAATCACCTCCGCACCTACGGCTTTTAATATATCCATTTTCTCTTTGCTTTGCTTATCTGTTGTAGTGAAAATGCATTTATACCCTCTCACACATGCTGCTAAAGCCAAACCCATTCCTGTATTGCCGCTCGTGCATTCAATAATAGTTCCGCCAGGTTTAAGCTTGCCTTCTTTCTCAGCAACCTCTACCATTTTTAAAGCCATACGGTCTTTTATTGAATTGCCTGGATTAAAATAATCCACTTTTGCCAGCACAGTGCATGGCAGATCTTTGGTTATTTTGTTTAGTTTGATGAGTGGTGTATTTCCTATTGTTTCTAAAATATTGTTCAGCCACATATTTACAGCGTTTGCGCAAATTTACACTTTTACAAGTGATGGCTTTTCTCTGAAAGAATTATAGTATTCCTGGGAAGTAAAAGAGTTTACCGACACTATTAAAAAGTTTGCCGTAAGCCGGGGGAAAAGCCAATAATTTCGATCAAAATCTTTGTCAAAATATTTAATAAACTCAACAGGCACTCCGCCAATCTATTTTGCAAATACACGTAATTGCACTTAAAATTTTTTAAACCTCTTTAAAATTTTTTATATAAATGAAATTTTTTTATTGCATTATGATTGATATTTGAAAAACATTTTTACCTTACCAATTCATTTCATTAAAACAGAAAAATTCTTATCATGGCAAAAGCAAATAAAAAAGCTGCTCCAAAAAAAGCGGCCAAGAAAGCGGCACCCAAAAAAGCAGCTAAAAAAGCCGCCGGCAAAAAAGTTGCGGTAAAAAAAGTTGCTAAAAAAGCAACCCCAAAGAAAACTGCTAAAAAAGTTGCTAAAAAAGCCGCACCGAAAAAAGCAGCTCCAAAAAAAGCAGCTCCAAAAAAATCTGCTAAAGCTACAGTAAAGAAAGCTGCTCCGAAAAAGGCTGCTAAGAAAGCCGCTCCGAAAAAAGCAGCATCGAAAAAATCCGCCCCCAAAAAAGCCGCTCCGAAAAAAGTTGCAGTTAAAAAGGCTGCTCCAAAAAAAGCAGCTCCGAAAAAGTCAGCCCCGAAAAAAGCAGCTCCAAAAAAACCAACTCCTGAGCCGCAACAGCCAACACAAGAAACTATGGATAATTCCCAACAGATACCACCTGCAGAATCACCTGCAGATAATAATACAGAAAGTGCATCTTAAATTTTAAACCCCGCTAAGCGGGGTTTTTTATTGCATGATATAATTCACAGCCTCTGGTATAGAAAATTTTAGCTGAATATTTTCAGGAATATTTTTCCTGAAGAATTGTAATCGTGCGCTTGTAACAATAACTGTAAAATTTTTAAAATGCTGAGATAGTTTTTCGATGAACTTGTACATATTATTATTGGGGGGTACATCGCTGTATTGTGTATAAATGAAATCAGGTTTTTTATTAAATGCTATTTGCTTTACATCTTTCTCCGGAACATTTATACCAAGATAAATAACCCGGATGCCATGTTGCTTCAATAAATACTGTGCAAATAATAACTCGATTTCGTAATAATCATTCTCGGGTAAAAAGACAAGAACTGTTTTTTTATATGGATTTGAACAATTCTGCTGTTCGATAGCAACAATTAATTTTTGACGTATGATGTTTTGCATTAAATGTTCACATTCACTGCTTAAACGTTTTTCATTACGCAGCAATTCCATTTTTTGTAAAAAAGGAAATATTATGCAGGAAACAGATGCAGCAATGCCATTGATATTAATGTAACCGGTTAAAAAAAATTCAAACCCAGTTATATCAAGACTGAACATTTTTACTATAAGTTCATTCACAGCATATTCCTGCGCTGCTTCTTTATATTTTAAAGTTGATATAAGGCTTTGCAAATTCTGTTCGGATATTTTTGTAAGCTGCGATATTTTAAAACCATATTTATTTAGCAAGCTTATATTAAGAAACAATCGCAAATCTTCAAGGGAATAATAACGAATATTTGTACTGCTGCGTGTTGGTGCAAGCAATGCGTAACGCTTCTCCCAAATACGTATAGTATGCGCTTTTATACCGCTTAAATTCTCCAGGTCTTTAATAGTAAACCTATCCATGTATTTTAAACAGATATTATAAAAAAAAGTTTGTCGTCTTATGATAAAAATAAAAGCGCCGGGTTTTACCGGCGCTTAAAAAATAAATTATCCTGATTTAAGGTTTGAGCTTTTTTAAATATTCACCGTAACCGCTTTTAGAATAATATTCAGCAAGCTTCATTAGTTGTGTATGATTTATAAAATTCATCCGAAAAGCAACTTCTTCAATGCAGCCGATTTTTTGCGATTGGCGTTTTTCAATCACTCTTACAAATTCACTTGCATCGCTTAATGAATCGAATGTCCCGGTATCCAGCCAGGCCACACCGCGGTTCATTACACCAACATTCAGTTTTCCGTTTTCCAGATACACCCTGTTTACATCAGTAATTTCATATTCACCTCTTGGTGATGGCTCAATATTTTTCGCAATACTGATCACTTCATTATCATAAAAATACAAACCGGGCACAGCATAATTTGATTTTGGTTTTGGAGGTTTTTCTTCAATGGATAAGGCTTTAAGATTATCATCAAACTCAACTACACCATAGCGTTCAGGATCGCTTACTTCGTACGCAAAAATGGCTGCGCCATCAATATTATTAAATGATTGTACCAGTTTGCTGAATCCTGAACCATAGAAAATATTATCACCTAAAATCAAAGCCACTTTCTCATCACCTATAAAATCTTCGCCGATAACAAATGCCTGCGCAAGTCCGTTTGGCTTTTCCTGCACCGCATAAGAAAAGCTGCAGCCTAATTCTTCACCTGTGCCTAGCAAGCGTTTAAACTGCACAGCATCATCAGGTGTTGTAATGATGAGAATATCTTTTATGCCTGCAAGCATTAAAACAGAAAGCGGATAATAGATCATGGGCTTATCATACACCGGCATTATTTGTTTGCTTATGCCTTTTGTAATGGGATACAAACGTGTGCCCGAGCCACCGGCAAGAATAATTCCTTTCATATTTTAATTGCTTTATAAGCGATGCAGAATATCTGCGAGATAGAAATTTTTTTTGTCTTTATCTGAAAGCAGCAATTCATCTTTGGGTAATTGCCAGTCAACTTTTAAATCCGGATCATCATACATTATTCCAAGCTCTGATTCTTTGTTATAAAAATTATCGCATTTATAAAAGAAAACAGCTCTATCACTTAATACAACAAAGCCATGCGCAAAGCCGCGGGGAATGTATAGTTGTTTGTGATTTTCCGCAGTAAGCTCAATTGTAAATGCATTGCCAAATGTTGGAGAATATTTCCTGAGATCAACGGCAACATCCAGCACGCTACCTTCTAAAACACGCACCAGTTTCGCCTGCCCATGTTCACCTGTTTGCATATGCAATCCACGTAATACGCCGTATGTTGATGCTGACTGATTATCCTGTACAAACTGTACGTTTAAACCGGTTAACTGTTCAAATTTTTTTGCATTAAAACTTTCGAAAAAATAGCCGCGGCTATCTTCTAAAACTGTATCGTTAATTATGTAACAGTCTTTTAAAGGGGTTTGTTCTATCTTCATTACCTGTTACTATATTGCTCTGTGTAATAATTTTGATACTCACCGCTGGTTACGTGCTTTAACCAATCTTCATTTTGCAAATACCAGTCAATGGTTGCACTTAAACCTTCTTCGAAAGTTACAGAAGGTTTCCAACCTAATTCTTTATTAATTTTTGATGCATCAATTGCATAGCGCAAATCGTGGCCCGGCCTGTCTTTTACATATGAAATTAATTTTTCACTTTCGCCATTTTCACGATGCAGCTTTTCATCCATCAGTTTGCAAAGCAACTTTACAAGATCAAGATTTTTCCATTCATTAAACCCGCCAACATTATAATGTTCTCCATTTCTTCCTTCATTAAAAACGAGATCAATTGCTCTTGCATGATCAATTACATACAACCAGTCTCTTGTATTTTCGCCTTTGCCGTACACAGGCAATGGTTTTTTATGTATGATATTGTTGATAAAAAGCGGAATTAATTTTTCAGGAAAATGATTTGGACCATAATTGTTTGAACAATTGGTAATGACATACGGGATATGAAATGTTTCGCCATAAGCTCGCACAAAATGATCTGATGAAGCTTTGCTGGCTGAGTATGGTGAATTAGGCGCATAACCTGTTTCTTCAGTAAATAAACCCTCAGCGCCTAAAGTACCATACACTTCATCTGTTGATACATGATGAAAGCGATGTGTATTTAAATTTTCTTTCCAGTAATTTTTTGCAGCAGTTAAAAGATTTACTGTGCCGATAATATTTGTATAAATAAAATCCATAGGGGAAAGAATAGAACGGTCAACATGGCTTTCAGCTGCAAGATGAATCACATCAGTGATATCATGTTGCTCAAAAACATTCATCAGCGTTTCAAACTCTAAAATATTTGCATGTTCAAAAAAATAATTTGGCGCATTTTCTACATCTTTCAAATTTTCCAAATTGCCTGCATAGGTAAGCGCATCAAGATTTACAATTTTGTAATCCGGATATTTATTTACAAACAACCGCACTACATGCGAACCTATGAAACCTGCACCGCCTGTTATTAAAATATTTTTGTTCATAAAGGTGCAAACGTATATTTTTTATTCAATTGATACATATTCATGCGCTGAATGCTCAATATTTTTTGGTATAAGCAGGCTTTTATACAGTTGCCTATAATTTTCAACTTCAGTTTCTTTAGAAAAATTTGCGGCAGCAAATAATGCAGCTTGTTCACCCATTTTTTTCCTGAGTTCATCATTTTCTATTAGGACTTTTAATTTAGAGCCCATGGCCTCCACATTATTAACATTTACTAAAAAACCGGTTTCATTATCAATTAAAGTATCCCGCACACCACCCACATCCGTTGCTACCACTGGTTTGCCGCACCATTGCGCTTCAATCAAACTCATTGGTGTTCCTTCATTTTCCGAGGTAAGCGTAACAATATCCATAGCCTGCATTGCAGGAATAATGTCCTGAATCCATGAAGTAAAAATTATATCAGCTTTACCTGCTGCATTTTCAGTATAACTTAAATCAAGCGTTGTGCATTGCTGTTTGATCTGCTTTTTTAATAACCCATCACCAATAATAAAAAAACACAACTTCCTTTTTACAGTTGCTTTTAAATGATGAGCAACCTGCACAAACATCTGCAGATTCTTTACAGGCACCATTCTTCCAGCTATGCCTATTGCAATAGTTTCATCCGGTATATTATATTTCGTTCTTACAGCATTACGCTGATATGCTGAATTATTATTAATTCTTGCAGCTTCAATGCCAAGAGCAATTGTTCTTATTTTTTCTGCAGGTATAATCTTATATATTTCTGAAAGCTCTTTTTGTTGCCAGGCGCTTATTGCAATAATTATGGTTGAAATACGGCAAAGCTTGTTTTCAACCCGCAATAAAACTGAGCTGATAAACCGGTTATAATAAGAATGAAAATGATGACCATGAAATGTATGTATGATACAGGGAACTTTACACCGATGAGCAGCCAGCCTTCCTAAAAAACCAGATTTGGCGCCATGCGTATGAACAATATTTGCCTTAAAATTCCTGATTGTTTTTTTTATGTTGAAATAAGCCAGCACATCATTAACAGGATTGAAATTTTTTTTGAATTGGATTATTTTCTTTAAAGCAAGACCAGGATAACGCTTTAATAAAAAATCCGCTTCAGCTTCATCCTTTTCTTTTTCGCCATATAAAATAAGTATATCAAATTCTGATTGCAAATAATAAGCAAGCGGAATAATATCATTTGAAATCCCACCCACAACAAGGCGATTGGTAAGTATAAGTAATCGTGGTTTCAAATTTTTAAAAATTTATTCCGGTAACAACAGTGTAAGGTGATACTACTAAATAAAACAGGTTATTTATGCAATGATTGTAATGTTTCTTTAAGACCTTCTTCCAAAGTATATTCAGGAGTGTAACCTGTACTCAACATTTTTTGTGATGAGAATTGCGTTGTTGCGCAAAACTTTTTTATCCGCACACTGCTCACCGGGAAATTTTTGCGTGTTATAAATGATAATACATCAAAACATAAACCACCCAAATAACCAACAGCATAAGGAATTCTTACCGAAGGTAATTTTTTGTTCAACGACCTTTCTGAAACTTCGATCAATTCGTTCATTGAATAATCCGGTTTGTCGGCATAATTATATAAATGATAACCTGTGAAATTGTTATCAATACAATATTTAATAAACACAACAATGTTTTCTACATAAGCCATTGATTTTTTGTTGTCACCTTTTCCAATCATAATAAATTTACCAGATGAAATTTGTTGTAATAAATTAAACACATTTCCCCTGTTTTCAGGGCCAAACACAACAGTAGGCCTTATAATAATTAATGTTCTGTTTGCGGGGTCTTCATTAAACCAGTTTCGTAAAACTTCTTCTGCCTGCCATTTACTTTTTCCGTAATCGTTGAACGGATCTTCTTTAAAATTTTCATCAGGATTTTCTTTATTTAAACCATACACAGCAACCGTACTTGTAAATATTATTTTGCTGATATTTTTTTTATTCATTGCTGCCAATACATTCTTTGTGCCTTCAACATTTACATCGTAATAAAGGCTTGCAGGCGAAACATCATCCCTGTGTTCTGCAGCCAGTAAAACCAGCCATTCAGAAATTTGTAAAATATTATAAAGCGCTTCTTTATCTCTTACATCAGCAATATTTGTAATGGAAGAAAAATTTTTGGATTGTGCCTTATCAATATTATTAACCGCATAGCTTGCAAAAAGTTTTTTTATAAGGTTTGTGCCTATAAAACCAGAGCCGCCTATAACCTGAATTTTTTTCATTTAGTATTTTGTTTCAATTGCTGCAATACAACCTTGTTTACTCTTTTTCTTTCATTATCAAAAAACCAGCCCCATTTATTAAAGTACTTAACCATGTTTGTAATATGAATGCCAAACATACGCATGTTTTTAAATGATGATTTTGCATGCTCGTGAAAAATTTCAACATAAGGATAAAAAACAGTTTTATATTTTTTATGCATTCTTCTTGTAAGATCAATGTCTTCAGGATACATGAAAAATTGTTCATCGAATATGCCGACTTCTTTTAACGCACTACATCTTAAAAACATAAAACAACCCGATAAATAAGGCACATCCATTATTTTATTATATCCTGAAAACCTGAGTTCAAATTTTTCATTATAGTTTTTTAATAAATTTCCCGGCAATAATCTTGAAATTAAATTGAACGGTGCAGGAATAAGCTTACAAACGTATTGAAGGCTTCCATCAGGATATAAAACTTTTGGAATAAGCTGGCCAACATCATTGTTTAATTCCATGTATTTATATATTTCTTCCAATACACCATTGCGAAATGTTACGTCAGGGTTTAAAATAAGATGATATTTATTTTGATCAATAACTTTTCGTAAAGCAATGTTGTGTGCGGATCCGTAGCCTATATTTTTGTCATTGAAAATATATTCAACATTATTTCCGGTTGCGAGGATTTTCAATTCGTCAGTCGGAGAGTTATCAACCAGGTATATTTTATAAGAAAGTGTTGTTGAACAAAAACAGTCAAGTAAATTCTGAATTTGTTTTTCTTTATTGTTATATAGAACGATAGAAATAGAAAGATCAAACATTAAAGACGTATGAAGTAAACTGGCTAACAAATATGCCGCAACCTAAAATTATTTTAAGCAAAGCAGGTTATTGATATATAGATGAATTTATTTCTGAACGAATAACTATTTTTTGTAAATATGTTTTGTTTTTACGAGGCCTTTTTTGAAAACTTTTCTTATAAAATTTCTCAGAATTCTATCACCTGTAAGCGCCACTTTTTTTACAGGTTCTTCAGGGCGACCATAAAATGATGTTACATGAAAATAGCTGTTTTTTTCAGCAGGCATACTCGAGAAATAATAATTGGATACACAACACCTTTTTGAATTTGCAACTATTTTACTCACAGAATGATATGATGATTTATTAGTTATCATCAAAACAAGCCGGTTAAACCCAGACACAATAGTTCTTGGTTCTCCTTTTACTCCATGATCCCATAATTCCAGATTACCGCCGTTTTCTAATTTCCAATCCGGGCTTACATAATAAAGCAAATTGAGTACCCTGTAGTTTTCTATGTCTTTATCATGCGAATTATCCAAATGTGGATTTAAAAAGTTTCCCTGAGACATTAAACTGATGCCACCAGCATATAATTTATCATCAGGAATCAATTCTTTTAATCCTGTAATTTTTTCAACAACTTCTACTACTCTTGGATCCTGGAAGGCATAAACAATCTCTTCTAATAATGGATTGTATAAATCCATTTGTGCGGCTATTCTTTTATTCTCCCTTATTGACTTATGGATTGCCATTTCTTCAGGGGATGGAAAGGCATTATAAATTGAGAGTGCCACATCGGCCGGCAATAAATTATCTATATAACAAGTATTTATTTGATCTTTTGATTCGAATTCCTTTTTAAGTTTCTCCTGATTTGATTCAAGTTTAACCAATATGATATCTGCAAGGGTTTTACGATTTAATTCCATAAAAAATATTTATATTTTTCAGAATTGGGTTTCAAAATTATACTTTTTATAATTCTACCCATAACCCCACTTCTAAAAATAATAGAAGCATAATGTATAAGCGTTTCCATCCTATACCAATTCTTTAAATGCAATTTGAGTTTGCGTATTAAATATCTGCGTGTATTTATCAAACTGTTCCTGTTGCAGCTTTTTTTTATGCTCCAGTTCAATGTTAGTTAATTCCAAAAACTCAACAATTTTATCACGCAGGCTTTCAACACTATTTGCTTTGACAATATTCTCCTTTAATACTAACGGATGAGTTTTTAAACTGGGAATATCTGACGTGATAATAACTTTACCCATAGATACCGATGTACTTAAAACTGCGCTATTTGTTCCAACAATGTAAGGCAATACAACAATGTCTGCATTATTGACGAAATCAATGTACTCTTCGTCTGAAAGAAATCTTGTTATTATTGTTACGTTGTTTGGTAAAGGCATATTCTTATCAACCAAAAATTCAATGCCTTTTGGCAATTGCCCTGCCAGTATCAATTTTGCTTTATGTGGGCTATCGTTTTTGCCGAATATTTCCTGCCATGCCTGCAATAGAACATTATACCCTTTTTCTTTTTTAAATGCGCCAATAAAAAGAAATGTGCGTTCAAATTGCGATCTTTTATACCGGCTTACATTTATTTCAGCAAGATTCATAGGCGGAAAAGGAAAAGATAAAAACACCTTGCTGTTTACTGAAAAATTCTCTTCAAGATAGGTTTTTGAAAATTCGTTATGTACAATAATATAATTGAACACATTGTAGAAGGTTTTTCTTTTATCTGCCGACATTCTTTTATAGCCAACAGCAAATTGTTCTGCATCGTGTACCGTATAAATAACCTTTATATTTTTTCTCTTTAATGCCTTAACGAAATTTAATTCTACTGGCAGTAAAGTGGCGGTGCTTAAATTAAGGTAATCAACCTTTTTAGAAATGCAGTAAAAGTATATACCCGCAAAAACAGAAATGAATTCGATAAACCGTATAGGATAACGTATAATTCCCGTTATGTAGCCATTAGCTTTGAACCGGTCTGTAAACGGGTGAAGCCAACGTTTAAGAAATTTTTGTTTTAAGGGAGAAACGGATGAAACAAAAGCAACCTGTTCAAAGTTTGATTCAAGTGCTTTTACGATAGTCGAGATATAAAGAACATTGTTTCCTCCACTTGCCGGGTAAATATGAACTAGTTTTTTTCTTTTTGGGTTTGTCATTTATATTACTCAAATACGCTGGATTCTTTTATTTGATATTATCAATGAGTTGTTTTTGAATATTTCTGAAATCGGAAACATTGGTGATGTAATGATCTGTATTTTGAACTACCTGGTTTATCAGTTTATTCGCTAATTGCGGATTTTGTTGTTCCAGTTTTTGCAACAATGCATAATCTTCAAAACCATCTTTGAGTGTTTCCATGCGAATGGAAGACATCAATCCACCGTTCTTTGGATAGACGAGATAACCATCACCCGCAGGCTTTATCCTATTACCGCTTTCAGGTTTGCCTGACTGGTTGTAGACATCTGTGTTTTCCCAGTAGTTAAATCCCCAACTCAATACACCTTTTAAATTATACTTCGCAAGTATCCAGAATAAAAGCCTGTGTTGCAAAGCCTGCTGCTCAATAAACCTATTACCAAAAGTTCCCTGCGGAAGCCAGGAAGTATATATCCAAACCTCTTTGCCTGATGAAATAAGATTTTTAAAATAGTCAAGATTCTTAGCAAAGAAATCGAGTTGTGGAACAGGCACTGTTATAGCGCTTGCAACCTTTGTAGTTTGAATCGCATCAAGTGTTTTTATACGTGGTGCAAATTTATTTACCACATCCAAGGCGGCGAGATAAGATGCAGCATTTCCATCAACAGGTTCGTCTGCTATATGTTGATAATACTTGTTAAACAAATTCTTTTTCTTCAAGTAATTAGTTAATGCCGCAAGAAAAACTTTATAGTATTGCTGAACACCCGGATCATCCGGATCTCCATCTGCAAAAACTGCATTGCCATTGGCATCTTTTTTTACATAATGCAACACATACTTTGTTCCCCAACCACCCGGCCTTCCGCAAAAGTGAGCGCCTTCGATTCTTCCTATAACACCATTCTTTTGAAATATATCTACCATTTTATCGAAGGCAGAAAGATCAACCACAAGATTATCGCCCTGGTAACTGTATGAAGCAAGTTTAGCGGGATCGATCATAATAACATTTTGATCTTCATTATGCATAAAGGAAGCAATGTCATTTGTGAGTTTCCAATAAGAATCACTAAATAATGTGGGGTCATTGTTATTGTTTAGAAATTTTAGTTTTTTGGTACTGCCCATTGTAGGAATATCGATAAACAACCAGTTTGCATACCATGGATAATTCGCAGAACTTATTATTGCATTATGAATATTGAGTGTTATGTTTTTCTCTTCTGAGAATTGTTGTTTGCCTGCAAGACCGCCGGAAAATTTAACTGAGATACTTAAAGTACCAGTGCTGGCAGTTGAAGGAATATGTAATGAAACCCAAATCGGGGTAACTGAATTTTGTGCCAAATTGAGAGATGATGTAACATCTATCAGCGGGTCAGGATATTTTCCATCAGAAGGGTTTACGGGATTATCAATAGCGTTTGCTTTTTGTTTGATTGAAACATAGCCGACCCTTTTTATAGCGTATTCAATGTTACCTGCAATATTTCCCACCGTAACATTAAGGTTAGAAACAGGCTCGTTATTCCAGATTACAAACTGAACATTAACATCGTCGTTCCGTGCAACGTCGTATGAATTTGTTTCTGTACTTGATGAAGGTAAATCATGCGTTACTTTAATAAGTGGATCAATACTTTTAATTGTAACATTATTATCAGCCAATTTTGCTTCACTATTTTTTGCAACAATATCATTCTTAGCATTCTTTTCCGCCGGGTTCTTATCTGCAACAACACCATCATTGGCTGCTAAAAAAGGCTGAGGCTTTTCTTCCTGAACCGTGTCTTTCACCAAAGATTTCACGTTATTATTTGTTACAGAATAGCAGCCAATAGCTGCAACCATTGCAACCAAAACAATTATAATTACAGCACGAGATTTATTGTAAGGCATTTTCATAGTTTTAAAGATCATAAATTTTATGCCATGCTTTAGTTGCAGTTAGTTGCCCGAATAATTGTTCTTCAATATTTGCTAAAGAAAATTCTTGTTTAAAGCTTCGTATATTCTTTTGCATCTGCCTGTAATCATCTTCTGCAATTTCTCCTGACAAAACCTGTTTAATAATCATTTTTACTTCGTTAACCGAATCGCATACAAACCCAATCTTACCGGCATCGTTAAAAAAAGTTTCAAACAATTGGTTGCGTAAAGCTATAACCGGCTTCTCAAAGTCCAAAGCATCCATTAATGCACCACTGCCTGTAAGCTGGTATGCTTCACTATAAAAAAAGAGTGTATAATCTACCTGCATTAACCTCATATCAAATTCATCCCGGCGAAGCATTTCTTTGTTATGAATGCCAGGTATCAATTCACTGTTTTCTTTTATTTCAATGTTTTCATTTTTACCAATTATTTCCAATTGCATTTTTTGTTGCCTGATCTCATTTTCGAATGAAGTTGCGATATCATAGAGATAATAAGAACGTTTTTCCAAACTGGCTACTCCAATATGCGCAAATTTGAACTGAGTTGTGTAAGGCTTAACCGTAAGTTGATCGTGAAAAATGTATGGATGATACACTGCAATCACTTCATCTTTTTTCAGAAACTCTTCCTGTATCAAATTTTGTTTGATCACTTTATTTAATGCAAGGTATACGCAGTTTTGTTTTTTGATGTTGAATGAAATTCGAAAAAGTCTGCCGATTATGTTTCTTGAAAACGAGTTTTGCATCCGCGCAAACTCAACATCGCCATGAAGCGTTATAAGTGTTTGCCTGTTTTTTGAAAAGAAAGATTTATAAACGATTGTCGGCAAAGGCGAAAGCGATAAAAAAAAAATCTTATTTACCGATTCGGTCTTCGCTTTGCCGAGCCGGCGTATATAGTGCAACTCGTTTTTTATTCTTTCAAATACAAGTCTTGTTCCTTTTGCTTTTAGCTTGATCTTAGATGGCTTCCACTCAATATTTCCTGCTTCAATATTATTAAGTTGCCAAAATTCTTTTACATTATTTAAATGAGTTTCTTCTGCAAAAAAAGCAACGGGCGAATCTGAATAATGTTTGCAGATCATAAACAATAAACTTGCATTAACCGGCACATGTTCGTTTCCGTAACGATAAAAATCTGCAACCGTAATCATTGCCCTGTTACCTTGAAATTAAAATATTGAACAACGTTTGATGAAAGTAATTTTTGAATGTCGTTATTCATATACGAGTTGGCATAATCAGCACCGGGAACTGCTTCCACCGCAAGTAATTTAAAATTTGAATACACATAAAATGAGAGCACAAGCAGTAAGATCAAAACCCGCTCATTTTTTGCAATGCGTATATTGAAAAGATAAATAACGGCCATTATATAAAATGGAAAATATCCCGATACATAGCGTATAAAGTTGTGAACGTTGTTGCGGTTGATCAAAAGGATACAGAAAGCGATGGAATGAACGAGAAGAAATTGTCTCTTCTTGTTCTTCAGCTGTTCATTTGTTTCAAAAAAATAGTCAGCATATAACAAAACAATCACCAAAAAATACATCGCAAAATCTGCATAGAACCGAAGGCTTAAAGTCCATGTTTCATAATTGGTGTAAGTCTGAATGCGGTTATAAAGATTGCCTGTACGTGTAAAAAAAGATATGACCTGGCCAAGCAATTCATTGAAATTAAAAAATGACAATACCAGCGAAAAAAAGCCAATCACAGGAATATAGATTAAAGCTCTTTTAGATCTTGCAAGAAAGTAAGCAGGTAATAGAAACAATGAAGAAAAATGCACAAGAACAGATATCACCAAAAAAAATATTGCATGTTTTTGCTTATTCAATTTAAGCAAAAGTGCATACCCAAAAATTGCAGCCGAGGCAGTTTGTTTAAGTAATTCAGTTATGGTGAAAAAAGTAATGATACCAAGTATCGAGAATGTAAGAATAAGTATGTACGATTTATAATTACCCGGCGAAAAATACAGTGCGCATTTTCTTATAGAAAGGAACGTAAAAAAATATGTTACTGTACCCCAAAAAAATGGTAATATCTGTGGGTTGCCTGGAGCAACCCTTGTAAATATAAACGTGATGCTGTAGAATAAAGGATTATCGTTTCCCCAAAGTAAAAAGCCTGTAAAAAAGCCCTTGAAGTTTTGTAAAGAGGCAATACTTCGGTAGCTGGCAAAATAACGGGCAATATCACTATCACGTACGCCAACAGATTTGGTGGTATATGCAATCAGCCCAAGGCTTATTGCGATAAGCAGGAAGAGGAATGTTTCAATACGTTTATCAAACTTAAAAGTATACAGTAAAACAAGCAGAAGAATAATGCTTATTAAAGGCAGAAAAAACCATACTGCTAAAACAACAGCAAAGAATAATAAAGCGGGTGTAATGCTTTCTCTTTTTGATATCGTGATTACACTATCCAAAAATCATCTCTTTAAAAAGTAATCTTTTACAAATTGTTCAGGTTTTACCAAAAACATTATTGGAAACCTGATTATAGCTTTGATCATGTTTCCTGAATATCTGTCTAAATAAAACCTGCTGCGTAAGAATTGATAATCAAATAATGATTTGTCTTTAGGATAAAAACTATTTAAAACTGCATTGTTTTTCCTGCGGGCGAAAGCATTAATGCGCAACCGGAAATGTATTACAGCGGCTGCATTTATATTGTTTAATGTTGATATTCCTTTATCGTGAATGCGGTAATTATAAAGCGGTTCCGGTATATAATATGATGGCCCGGTTTCTTCAAGTTTATAATATAGATCCTGGTCAACTGCTTTTTGTAAAGTAACATCTAACCTTATGCCGCGGCTATAAAATGCTTTTTTAAAACTTGCGAAGTGATGAATTACTTTTCTGTTTGGATTAACCAGGTATGAAAAACCAATTTCTATTTTGCCGGTGTAAGGCGATATTTTTTTGTTTGAAAGTGTCGCATCACAAATATAATGGTCTGAATAAACCAACGAGCATTCAGGATGTTCTGTGTGCGCAAAAATCATTTTTTGCAAAGCAGAAATTTCGAGGGTATCATCAGGATCAAGAAAGCCACATATTGATCCATTACTGAGATCTATGCATTTGGCTTTTGTATATCCGCATCCATAGTTTTTATCATTCAGATAAAGTTTAAATCTTGAATCGCTGAGATAAGGTTGTATGATATTGATTGAGTCGTCTTCTGAACCGTCATCAACAATTATCACTTCCCAGTTTGTAAAAGTTTGCGCAAGTATGCTTTCGAACGCTTCTTTTATAAAACGCCCGTTGTTGTAATTAGCAACAAGTATAGAAAACAAGATGTTCAATGTTTTATTATGCTTTGCAATTTTCTAAAGATGGCCTGAAGAATAAGCCAGCCCAAATTCCTTTAAAATAAATACCCGCTTTTTTTGCACCTTTTGTGGTGCCAAAACATTTAAGCATATTTTTTACATGAAAGAACAAAGCCTTGGCAAAAAATAGAGTGGAGTTATCACGACGTACTAAGTACACCGTATTTCTTATGTTGTAAAAATGTAGCGCTATTCTTCGTGGCTCTGTTTCGGTAAGTATATCCGGTGTTTTTGGATTTGCACGTAAATGTTTTACAATGCTTTTGCCGACCATAAATGCAGGTCCGGTTTTATGAAGACGTGTAGTAAAATCAATATCATCAGCCCAGAAATAAAAATCCCTGCAAGGCAACCCTGCAGTGTATAAATTTTTCGCATTTATAAAGAGTGAGATATAAGTTGCATTTTTTACAGCAGTAATGGCATATTCTGCAAATTGCCCCCAAACAGGATAATTATATTTAGACATTGTATTATCAACAGCCGGGGCGTTCATAAAAACATCATCCCTGCTTATTATTTTGCTGCATAAAAAAGAAAAGTCTTTTACAATTTCTTTTGCATTCAATAATTGTTCTAATGCGTCTGTATTCGCAATGCCATCATCGTCCATCAACCATATATAATCTGCTTTTATATCCAATGCCCGCCTTATACCTGCATAGTATGCGCCCGCACTTCCATCATTATTTTTATTGGTCACATCAAGACCACTTTGCGCATCAAGCCAGTCTTTTGTATTATCAGTACTGCCGTTATTTATCACGATAATATCATCAGGCTGTACGCTCAGCAGGCGAATTGATGTTATGCAATCTTTAAGAATTTCTGCCCTGTTATATGTTACAATAACTACTGCTATCTTATTACCAGCCCACATACTTACTTGTTGATTCTAAAGTAACCGGCCAATCTTTTAATTTCCGGTAAAGAATTATAAATGATGTTGATCAGAGTTCGTCGTTATATTTCTTTATCACCAAAAAGCCTGCTGTAATAATGCAGCCAATAATCCCACCTAATATCAAATAAATGAGCTTGCTTTTTGTTTCGCTTACTAATGGAAGTACAGGTTCGTCAATGATCTGGTAAAGAGGTGTTTCTTTTTGAAGGGTGATCTTTGCTATCTCAAGATTTTTAATTACCTCGCCATAAGCTGTGC
>Ga0206932_1069_pt1 | contig 22271 bp, 30 predicted proteins | sample Alteio_BWOrgHeat_18_FD_153244 | JGI IMG/M metagenome (GOLD analysis project Ga0206932, IMG submission 153244) | Enriched cells from forest soil in Barre Woods Harvard Forest LTER site, Petersham, Massachusetts, United States -... | ecosystem: Environmental > Terrestrial > Soil > Temperate forest >...
TAGGTTATGAAAAGTACATTCAAAAAAAATGGGGTTGGGTACTTATTTGCCATTGCTTTGCTCTTGCTTGGCAGCAGCTTTGCCAACCCGGGTAACCCGGCAGCTAACGAAAAAACGGTTAGGGCTGTTTACACCGCTTATGAGAAAAAAGATTGGAACATGCTGAAGTCCCTTTTTGCTGATGGGTTTACTTTTACCAGCCCGATGGACGATCATATTAATATAAAGGAATATAAGGTAAGGTGCTGGCCAAATTCGGCCAACATCAAAAAGTTTGCTATTGATAAACTTATTGTTGCAGGGGATGATGCCTTTGTAACCTATAATGGCTGGACCAACGACGGCAGGGTATTCCGAAACACAGAGTATTTTAAATTAAAAGACGGTAAAATAAAGGAGTTTGCATGTTTCTTTGGCCCGGGTATAAGTTTCCCTAATAATAAGGCAAAATAAAGAAGGATGTAAAATAAGTTTTGGGTTGGCTTCCGTTGCAGCGATGTAGTTAAGCTGCTATTTGGCCATCATCAAACAAGGTGAATATACAGGACAGTTGTTGAATGATCAGGTCTTCTTCGTATTGATCTATTTCTTCATTATCACCATTAAGATTAATTGTGATATTATTTATTTCCGCCAAACAGCCTTTTTCTGTATCCAAAGCCATAGTATTTTTAACTTATAGGCAATATGCTATATAAAATACATTCAACAGGGTAAGTTGTTTTAATTTCCACGGAAATTTTTTTCACTTTAGTCCTACTGTTTGTTCCTGCATAAACAGCAAGGCACATAGTTGTCTGTGTGCGTCTTCCAACCATAATTCCCGGTTAAAAAATATTCTTTAAAATAAAATATAAACGAATAATTTAAAACAAACTACAATACCCTTTGTAGTAACTTAGTACAAACTTAAAGAAAGAGACAATATTATGAGAAGGTTCTTATTATTGATTGCTATAGTAGTTATAGCCGTCACCGCCACATTTGGCCAGGAAAGACAATACCAAACCCAGGACAGGAACACGCGCACCACCCAGCAAAACCGGGCTACCCAAAACCGTAACGATCAAAACCGTAGCGATTATAATAACGGCAGGCGTGTCACCACACGCACTTCCCGCACCCGCCGTACGCATAGAAGGGTAGTTCGTCATTATAATTCTGACGACCAGAGAAATCGTTAAAACAGCGATGCTGGTTTTTAATAAATAAAATAGCATTTTTTTTAGTGTCAAATAGTTAGGCCCTCCGCGGATACGTTGGGGGCTTTGTTTTTTTAAAGATTGGTTATTGAAGATTAAAGATTGGCTCTATCGCTTTGAACTATTAATAATGAATGTTGAATATCAAACGCCGAAGGGATTTCATTATTCATCATTCGATCCCGATAGCTATCGGAACGGTGTTCGGTATTATTTGAGTGGGAGCGAATGTATTTCACCAATAAAACCTTAACCACCACTTTAATTTCGTCTGTTTTTACTGCTTTTTATGCCGGTAATATCAACCCAAAAGAAAAATTTCATTTAATTTTCATTTAAGCAAAATATTTGAAACAGACTTGCGTTATTACATCGTATAACTGATTCAATATAGATATGCTTATGGGTGAAACCTTTACTTTAAATGAGCTCACTAACCAAAACGGGGTGATGAAAACAGATGTAACAGAAAACCTGGAAGGAGACGAATTGATGTTTTATCATTCGCTTCGGGCAGAACTTGACCTTTTGCAAAAAATGCCAAGGCTGCAAACCATTCATTACATTCTTGATTATTCAAAAAGCCTGCGTTAGTTCCTGGTAAGTTGAAAGCCTTGGGTCCGAAGTAGAAAGTCAATTTCCGCTTCGGACTTTTTTTTACTTTTGATTTCAGGCTTTTAAGCGCTTACACTATGCTCCGATCAGAACGTTACCGTAATTTTGTCGACTATTTTTCAAAGAACCAGCCCGGCGCCCAAACCGAACTGCATTACGGTAACCCGTTTCAGCTGCTTATCGCGGTTATCCTGTCGGCGCAATGCACTGATAAGCGCATTAACCAGGTAACACCCGCGTTGTTCGCCCGTTTCCCTACCACCGAAAGCCTGGCGGTTTCAAACCCCGACGAGGTTTTTACCTATATCCGCAGCGTAAGCTACCCGAACAATAAGGCTAAACACCTGGTAGGCATGGCCAAAATGTTAACGGAAGTATTTAACGGCGAAGTACCGGCCGACATAAACGAACTGCAAAAACTGCCCGGCGTGGGCCGCAAAACCGCCAATGTTATCGCCTCGGTAGTGTATGACCTGCCTGCCATAGCGGTTGATACCCATGTTTTTAGGGTAGCGGATAGAATAGGTTTAACCACCAACGCCCGCACACCGCTGGCTGTTGAAAAGCAACTGGTAAAATACCTCCCCAAAGAAACCCTCGCGATAGCCCACCACTGGCTCATTTTGCATGGCCGTTATATTTGCGTGGCCCGAAGCCCAAAATGCGAAATTTGCCCTATATCGTGGTTTTGCCGGTATTATAAGCGCGCCAATACAGAAACAGCCTTATTAAAAGCCGAAGCATTGAAAGTGAAAAAAATTAAAGCTGCTAAAAAGAAAAAAGCGGTTAACGCTATTCATAAAGAATTTAAAAAGCGGAGTGTGGATAAGAATATTTGATTGTTGTTTATTCGATACTTAAGTTTACGTAGTAAAAAGGCCTTCCTGTCATTTCGACCAACGGGAGAAATCTATACATATGCAAGGCGGATTATAAAGGTGTATAGATTTCTCACTATCGTTCGAAATGACATAACAAATAAAATTAATTACTAAAAAAATTAGTATTATTAAAAATAACTTTTATATTTGCTAAAGATATTATTAAGAGATGAGTAACGCAGAAAAATTAAAGGCACTGCAGCTTACGTTAGATAAGCTGGAAAAAAATTACGGAAAAGGCACCATCATGAAGCTGGGCGATTCTGTTATTGAACCCATAGAAGTTATTTCAACCGGGTCCATAGGGTTAGATATCGCTTTGGGCGTTGGCGGTTTGCCAAAGGGCCGGGTTGTTGAAATATACGGGCCCGAATCGTCAGGTAAAACCACGCTGGCTATCCATGCCATTGCCGAATCGCAAAAAAAGGGCGGCATTGCCGCGTTTATCGACGCCGAGCATGCGTTCGACCGTTTCTACGCCAAAAAACTGGGCGTTGATGTAGAGAACCTGTTGATTTCACAGCCGGATAACGGTGAGCAGGCATTAGAGATCGCTGATAACCTGATCCGCTCGGGCGCTATTGATATCCTGGTTATCGACTCGGTAGCCGCTTTAGTACCCAAGGCAGAGATCGAAGGCGAAATGGGCGATTCAAAAATGGGATTGCATGCGCGTTTAATGTCGCAGGCCCTGCGTAAGCTAACCGGGACCATCAGCAAAACAGGCTGCTGCTGTATATTTATTAACCAGCTGCGCGATAAAATAGGCGTAATGTTTGGCAACCCCGAAACTACTACGGGTGGTAACGCGCTTAAGTTTTATGCTTCTGTACGTTTGGACGTGCGCCGCATATCACAAATAAAAGATACCGACGAGGTTTCGGGTAACCGGGTTAAGGTTAAAATAGTAAAAAATAAAGTGGCGCCCCCCTTCCGCATTGCCGAGTTCGATATTATGTTTGGCGAAGGCATATCAAAAGCAGGCGAGATCATTGACCTGGGCGTAGAGCATAACATCATTAAAAAATCGGGCTCATGGTTCAGCTATGGCGAAACCCGTTTGGGCCAGGGCCGCGATGCTGTTAAACAACTGATATTGGATAACCCCGAACTAATGGATGAGCTGGAAGGCCGCATAAAAGAGGAAGTTACCGGCGATAAGCTGGTTGAAGAACCGGAAGTTTAATGGTGGATATTCACCGCGATAGCTATCGCGACCGGATTTAGTTATTAATTGAAGCCTTTCCATTTGGAGAGGCTTTTTTTTGCCCGGCCCGTAATGAAAAAATGCAGAATAATCCTACAAGTGTACTTTCCTTACTACTATTTCCATAAGCATTATTCTGTTTTTTTATACAGTTTTTGCAAAAATTAAAACTATTTTTTAATTAATATAACTTGCTTTATTACAGCAGTATAGGTAATAAAACGAAAATATATTGTATCAATAAATAGCTTTTTGAAAGGTCCGGTTTAAATCTTGGCATTTAATTGGAACAACCCTTATCAAATATCAAAACTGGTTATGGTTGTCGGAAGCAAAAAACCGGATGAGGTTAAAGAAAAAGAATGGGAAAACCCAGTAGCCCCTGAGCAAACTTCGGACGAACGTGATAAAGAACAACTATTGCGGCAATACAAAGAAGCTAAACGCAGGCATGATAACCTTAGTGATAGTGATGATGATGAAGCAACTAAAAAAGAAAAACTAAAACATACATTATGAAAAATTATCAAAAACCAGCAATAAGCAAATTAGTGGCCAGCTTTGACCATGAATTAAGAACGATAATAATGAATGACCTGAAAATGATAAAGGGTGCTAAAATTCTTTTTTTAAGGGCTGTTAAACCCGAGCAACTATCAGTAGCATAAATAAATTAACTGTTTAACCTAAAATTATACCACCATGAAAACTTATACAAAACCGGCAACAACTAAAATACTTGAACATTTGGACAAAGAATTAAAACGCATTTTAATAACAGATCTGGAAGCTTTTAAAGAGAAACACACACAATTTATATTATGCAACAACCAGGTGGCCGCACAACAAGCCGCCTGATCTATATATACATCTTCCTATGAAACAATAAAGCCTTGCAATTGCAGGGCTTTATTGTTTTGAACTATATTTTACTATAAGCGCGGCAGTTTTGGCCGACGCACCCGGCTGGCCCATTTTTTCGTCTAATTGTGTGTAATTATCAAGCATAGTTTGGCGATAAGTTTTGTTATTAAGGATAAGATCGAGTTCCGCGTTTATTTTTTGCGGCGAACAATCCTGCTGTATCAATTCTTTCACTATGCCGCTGTTCATGATCAAATTTACCAGCGAGATATATTTTATTCTGATCACTATGCGGGCAATAGTTATAGACACCGGGTTGCCTTTATACACCACCACTTGCGGAACATGAAACAAGGCAGCCTCTAATGTGGCCGTGCCCGAAGCCACGATGGCCGCATACGCGTTGCTCAAAATATCATAAGTGGAATTAAATAAAACGGGTATGGGTTTGCCATTTAAGTATTGCTCATAAAATTCGCCCGTAAATGAGGGCGCGCCTGCTATTATAAATTGATATCCGGTAAACTCACCGGCAACTGCAATCATATCAGGAAGCAAATAATTAATTTCCTGCTTACGGCTGCCGGGCAGCAAGGCGATTATTTTTTTGTTTGGATCTAAATTGTTGGTTTTAAAAAAATCAGCATCAGGTTTAAAGTTGGCAACAGCATCCAATAACGGGTTGCCAACATAATCAACCTTCATGCCCCACTTTTTATAAAAATCGACCTCGAATGGTAAAATACAGAACAGATGATCGACCACTTTTTTTATCTTCAATACCCGTTGCTGGTTCCACGCCCAAACTTTTGGCGAAATGTAGTAGTAAACCGGCAGGTTATTCTGTTTAGCGAATGCCGCGATCTTTAAATTGAACCCCGGAAAATCGATCAATATCAACACATCAGGGTGATAGTTTGCAATATCCATTTTGCAAAAGGCGAGGTTCTTAAAAATGGTACGCAGGTTTGCCGCCACCTCAAAAAAGCCCATAAACGCCATATTTGCGTAATGTTTAACCAGGCTGCCGCCTTCTGCTTTCATCAGGTCGCCGCCAAAAAAACGGAATTCGGCCTGTGGGTCAAGCTTCTTCAGTTCCTTCATTAAATTGGCCCCATGCAGGTCGCCCGAGGCCTCACCGGTTACCAGGTAATATTTCATACAATTTTAAGTGCTATCAGCATAAGCCAAAAATACGAGTGCGAGGGGTATTTCGGATGATTTATTTTGCCGGAGGCGATTTAAACTTTAAACGTCCAGCTATTTAATACGGGTATGGCATGATGAGCGGTCATATCAAACTGTATGGGCACTACCGATACATAGTTGTTATTCAGCGCCCATGAGTCGGTATCCTCTCCATGGTCGTTCAGTTGAAAAACACCGGTTAGCCAATAGTAGGGCCTTTTGTAGGGGTCGAGCCGCTCATCAAATTCTTCGGCCCATTTGGCATTGGCCTGGCGGCATATTTTAATACCTTTTATATGGGCGCCTGCCGGGAAGTTCACATTTAACAAGGTGGCAGGCGGTAAACCATTTGCCAAAACCTGCATGGCTATTTCCTTAACATATTTTATACAATGGCTAAAATTGGCCTGCAAAGTATAATCATCCAGAGAGAAGCCGATTGACGGTATATTTTCAATAGCCCCCTCAACCGCTGCCGACATGGTGCCGGAATACAATACATTGATGCCATTATTTAACCCGTGATTGATACCTGAAACACATAGATCGGGTTTATTGCCTTTAAATATTTTGGTAACGGCCAGTTTCACGCAATCAACCGGGGTACCCGAGCAGCGGTACATCTCCACCCCTTCGTAAATATCGATCTCATCTAAACGCAGCGGTTTGCCAATAGTGATAGCGTGCCCCATGCCCGATTGCGGACTATCGGGCGCAACCACTACTACGCGGCCCAATTCTTTCATCACATCCATTAAGGCTTTAATGCCGGGGGCAGTGATGCCGTCGTCGTTTACTACAAGTATATTAGGTATTTTCATTTTGGCTCAAAATTAGTTATATTTGATTATGCTTACTGTTGAAAAGAAAAAGAAATATACCGTTGCTGATTATATGCTGCTGGAGGAAGGTGCGCCTTTTCAATTAATTAATAACGATTTGATTATGTCACCATCACCATCATTGCTCCACCAATTAATTCTTGGTGAATTTTATGACGCCATAAAAACTTTCCTGAAAGAAAATAAAAACAAAGGTCTGCTGGTATTGCCCCCTATGGATATCCATCTTGATGAAGATAATGTTTATCAACCGGATCTAATCTTTATATCAGCTGAAAGGATTAATGAAATTATAAAAGATCATATTGAAGGAGCGCCGGATATAGTAGTTGAAATATTATCGCCCTCTAATGCCTACTATGACCTGCGCCAGAAAAAGGATATTTATGAAAAATATGGTGTTAAAGAGTACATTATTATCGACCCTGTGCAGGAAAATGCCGATGTATATGTGCTAAAGGATGGCAGTTATCAGCTACCTCAAAAAGTTCAAAAAAATGAAACATTACATTCAATATTGTTAAAAGGTTTTAGTGTTGAGCTCTTCAAACTATTTAAATAAAAAAAGCCCTTGTGTTTTGAAGGGCCTTTTTATTTTATAAGCTGTTTAACCACTTTACCAGTTCATCACGGCCCTTGCCGGTTTTTTGCTGGAGCTTACCCAGAAGCTCATCATCTTTTCCTTCTTCGTATGTAAGGTCATCGTCTGTTAAATCGCCGTAAGCCTGTTTTATTTTGCCCTTCAACTCGTTCCAGCCACCTTTAATTTGTAATTTGTCCATAATGTTTTTTAGTTAAATGTTTCTTTATAAACATCCTGGCGGCTACATAGTTTTATTGAGTAGTTTCTTTCCTGCAACGCCCCGCTCTTAATCTCCTCCACTACCGCCGGATCAAGCAGGGTAATTTTTCAATATTACTTTATTGATGCTTATATATTTCTACCCCAACACGGTCAATGTGTTCCTTTAGCTGATTACTGTTTATGGTATTATAATTAAGAACATCAAACTTATAAGGCAGCAAAGTTTCATCATTTAAAATTCCGGCTAATCGTAAAATAGCAGCATCATTGGTCGACCATACCGCCATATCGGTATCACTGCCAGCTTTGTAATTTCCTTTAGCCCGCGAACCAAAAATTACGACTTTTTTAATTTCAGGGATCGTTGAAATGATTTGAACAATAGTTGACAGATCGCCTTGCTTAAACCCCAACTTATTTATCATCTATTTTTATTTTTTAGGAAATGATATACTTGTTCTATCGCAGGATAATATTGATGCTTGATAGTATCGATAGCTTGCTCGGCCACTGCTTCATTATAGGTATGTGACAGTTCATTACGTTTTTCAAGCATGTGCAGCCATGTGTGCCCGTCTTCAATTATTTGAGTTTGAAAACCTTCCTTAATTGCTTCGCGTGGGAAATTGGTAGTTAATCCCTGTTCATACAAAAAGTCCTTAATAGTTTTCCAGCCCAATTCAAATGTAAATTCAAATGCCTGTACCAAACCGCCAACTTCAATGGGTGTATAAGTTTCCTTATTTATTGTAGTTTGAAAAAATAAAAAAGCCTTTTCAAAATTTTGAAATCGTTGCTTCCAGCGTACATCTTTATTTTCCATACGGCGATTATATAATTGCCAAAGATAATATATAAATTATTGATCTATGAAGCACCTACAACGCCCCACCCTTTATCTCCTCTACCACCGCAGGGTCCAACAACGTAGAAGTATCACCCAAATTACCGGTATCGCCTTCTGCTATCTTCCGTAAAATACGGCGCATAATTTTGCCTGAGCGTGTTTTAGGCAAGCCGCTTACAAACTGAATTTTATCGGGTTTGGCAATGGCGCCTATAATACGGGTTACGGTCATCATAATATCTTTGCGGGTAAGGTCGTCATCGCCATGTTTGTTGGGGCATACCACGAAGGCGTATACGCCCTGTCCCTTTATATCATGCGGGTAACCTACCACAGCCGATTCAACCACGCTGCTGTGCATATTGATAGCATTTTCCACCTCGGCGGTGCCAATACGGTGGCCCGATACATTTAGCACATCATCAACGCGGCCGGTTATGCGGTAATAGCCATTTTCATCGCGCATACAGCCATCGCCGGTAAAGTACAGGTTTTCGTAAGTGGCAAAATAAGTGGTGCGGCAACGCTCGTGGTCGCCATAAGTAGTGCGCAGCATCCCCGGCCACGGGAATTTGATGCATAAGTTGCCGTTTACACCGTTGCCTACTATTTCTTTGCCATTTTCATCAACCAAAATTGGTTGCACGCCCGGCAGGGGCAACGTAGCATAGCTTGGTTTAAGCGGTGTAACATTGGCTATGGGCGATATCATGAAACCACCGGTTTCTGTTTGCCACCAGGTATCAATAATGGGGCAGTTGCCGTGGCCAACCTTTTCATCAAACCAGTGCCAGGCTTCCTCGTTAATGGGTTCGCCGACTGAACCTAATTTGGTGAGCGAACTCAAATTTTTGTTTTTTACCGCGTCATCCCCAAAGCTCATTAACGAGCGAATGGCAGTTGGCGCGGTATATAATATGTTCACTTTAAATTTTTCCACTATTTCCCATAACCGCCCGGGCCCCGGGTAGGTAGGTATACCTTCAAACATGATGGAGGTTGCCCCTTGTGTTAGAGGCCCATAACATATATAGGAATGACCGGTTATCCAGCCGATATCAGCCGTGCAGAAATAAACCTCGCCCGGTTCATACTGAAACGCGGTTTTGAAAGTATAGCCCGTATAAACCATATACCCGCCGCAGGTATGCACAACCCCCTTTGGTTTGCCGGTTGAGCCGGAAGTGTACAGGATGAACAGCATATCTTCGGCATCCATTATTTCCAGCGGGCACCCGGTTATGCCTTGTGTTTCCACTTTTTTTATTTCATCTTCCCACCAAACATCGCGGCCCTTTATCATGGATATCGGCGTGCGCGTACGGGTTAGCACGATCACCTTTTGTACCGAGGGACACTGCACCAGCGCGTCGTCGATAATTGATTTTAAAGGCACTTCTTTATTGCCCCTGAAGCTGCCATCAGCGGTTATAACGATGTTGCAGGTTGCGTCCTGGATACGGTCGGCAATAGATTGCGCCGAAAATCCACCAAAAACAACCGAATGTATGGCGCCTATACGCGCGCATGCCAAAACCGCTATAGCCAGTTCGGGCACCATAGGCATGTAGATGCAAATACGGTCGCCTTTTTTTGCGCCGTTATTTTTTAGCACATTGGCAAACTGGCAAACTTTATCATATAGTTGGCGGTAAGTCAATATGCGGTGGTCCTCTTTAGGGTCGTTTGGCTCCCAGATAATGGCGGGTTTATCGCCCATAGCAGCCAGGTGCCTGTCTAAACAATTCTCGGTTATATTTAACTTTGCCCCCTGGAACCATTTGATCTTTGGCTCTTTAAAATTCCATTCTAATACATTATCCCACTTTTTTTTCCATAAAAAATTATCGGCTATGCCGGCCCAAAACTCTTCGGGTTGCTCAACGCTGTGTTGGTATACTTGTTTATATTGGTCGAATGAGGTGATTTTCATTGAGGTTTTCATAGACTTATGAATTGGTCAGGAAAATTAACAATTTCTTAGGAATGATGTATAGAATCTCTAAAATATAGCGTTTATATTCATTTCGCATAAACGCTCTGATATGCTTGAGAAGCTAATTATAAGCCTAACTGCGCCACATCAGCCATCGGCAGGAACATCTTTCCGCTATCCGGCAACAGGATAAATCCAAATTTTTTGTAAAAAGCAACCGCTTCTTCATCCGGCGGGTCTACAACCACTCCAATTGACCCTAAACTTTCACCTGCAACAGAAAAGCTTCGTTTTAGGGCATCAATTAACAGGATGGCCCCTAAGCCTTGCCCTTTAAATTTCGCATCAATTGCCAATCTTCCGAGGAGGGTAACGGGGAGTGACTTGTATGAGCCAGGCATCTTTTTTTTAATGGCTTCAGGCATCAATTCAGCGGGGATGGATGCATTTGAGAGTGTATAATAACCTTTTATGGTAGTATCTTCAAACATTGCAAATATTACACATAGCTTGCGCTTAGCGTCCTGGCTTGCCTGGGTATGCAGGTAATTATCGAGCATGTGCTTACCGCAACTGAAATCTTTCTTATTTAATGAGGGGTTCAGCAGTTCTATTTTAACGCTCATTTATTCTCTTGTATGAATAGTTTATAGCGTTCTGTAGCATCGCGTAATTTTTTATTCGGGCCCGGTGGGTTCATCAGTGCATCAAAAAATATTTCCCGGTCTTTTTCCGATGCAAGGATGGTATTGTGTTCATTGATAATGGTATTGGCCTTTTCCTGCACCGCATTAATAATAAAATCGGTCAATGTTCTAAATCCCCCCAAACCGGCTGCATATTCAAAAAGCTCTTTCTGAACTTTAGGTATTTTTGCATCGAAGCGGGCTTTTTTCGATAGTGTTAATTGCTTTTCCATAAAAAATATTTTCTTTAACAAAGTACGGAAATAATCCGTACAATATCAAGTATAGGTAAATTAAAATTATTTTTTAAAACCACTATTGAATATTCCACTTAAAATCCTGATATTTGCAAACTCTTTTAACAAAAGGGTGGTTATTTAAAAATAATTTGTCATGTCAAGAATTTGTGATCTAACAGGAAAAGCTTCTATAGTTGGTAACAACGTTTCTAACTCGAACGTTAAAACCAAACGCAGGTTTCATCCAAACCTGAAGCTTAAAAAGTTTTATATCCCTGAAGAAGATAAATGGATAACTTTAAAGGTATCTACATCGGCTGTTAAAACTATCAGCAAAAACGGCATAACTGCCTGTATCAATAAATTTGTAAAAAAAGGGTACATATAATGGTTGTACGTTAAACGTTTTACGTAATACGTAAAGCCAATAACGGATAACCTGAATTGAAAATAACGTAAAACGTTCAACGTAATACGTGCAACACAAAACAAGATGGCTAAGAAAGGCAACAGGGTTCAGGTAATTTTAGAGTGCACAGAGCACAAGGCAACCGGTATGCCCGGCATGTCGCGTTATATTACCACCAAGAACAAAAAAAATACAACCGAAAGACTGGAGATGAAAAAATTTAACCCGGTTTTGAGAAAAGTAACTGTACATAAAGAGATTAAATAGGTTATACGTTGGACGTTTTACGTTATACGTAAACCCGGCGTTATAAATAGTTAAACAGCGTAAAACGTTCAACGTATTACGTACAACAAAAAAGAACATGGCAAAGAAAGTAGTTGCAACCCTAAAAACAGGCCAGGGAAAAGAATATTCAAAAGTAATAACAATGACTAAGTCGCCTAAAACCGGCGCTTACTCATTTAAAGAAGTTATTGTACATAATGATCACGTTAAAGACGCGATCAACCTGGCAAAAGCACAGTAATTAGCGTTGCTTAAAATATAAAAGCCGTCTTGTTATAACGAGAGGGCTTTTTTTATGCCTCACCCCGGCCCTCTCCTTTGGAGAGGGCGCTAAAGGGTAATATGGAAAACAAAGTATACATTTACCAATAAATAATTAAAAACTCCTCCCCTTTGGGGAGGTTGGGAGGGGTCATGGGACTATTTGATTTTTTTAAGAAAAAGGAAAGCACGCCGCAGGAACAGGAAGCGCTGGATGTTGGTTTAGAAAAAACCAAGGATAACTTTTTTTCAAAAATTACCAAAGTAATAGCCGGCCGGTCGACTGTTGACGATGATGTGCTTGATGATCTGGAGGAGGTGCTGGTAACATCGGATGTTGGTGTAAGCACTACCCTGAAAATTATTGAGCGCATACAGGCCCGCGTGGCCCGTGATAAATATGTGAGCACTGCCGACCTTAACGGCTTGCTGCGCGATGAAATACAGCAACTACTTGCCGAAAATAACAGTAACGATTTTTCGAGTTTCGAATATGGCGACCATAAACCCTATGTTATTATGGTAGTTGGCGTAAACGGTGTGGGTAAAACCACCACCATCGGCAAACTGGCCCATAAGTTAAAACAAGCAGGTAACCAGGTAGTACTGGGCGCGGCTGATACCTTTCGCGCGGCTGCTGTTGACCAGATAAAACTTTGGGGAGAACGTGTAGGTGTAAAAGTAGTGGCTCAGGCTATGGGGTCCGACCCGGCATCGGTAGCTTTTGATACGCTGCGCTCGGCAGTTGCCGCGGGCGATGATGTGGCCATTATTGATACTGCGGGCCGTTTACATAATAAGGTTGGCCTGATGAACGAGCTCACCAAAATTAAAAACGTGATGCAAAAGGTGGTTCCCGGCGCACCGCACGAAATATTGCTGGTGCTGGATGCCTCGACCGGGCAAAACGCCATTGAGCAATGCAAGCAATTTACCGAAGCAACCGCCGTTAACGCTCTGGCATTAACCAAACTGGATGGCACGGCAAAAGGCGGTGTAGTGATAGGGATATCTGATCAGTTTAAAATACCGGTAAAATATATAGGGGTTGGTGAAGGGGTGGATCATCTGCAGTTGTTTGACAGGAAAGCATTTGTGGATAGCCTGTTCAAACAATAAAACGACTTGTCATTCTGAGCGGCAGCGAAGAATCTTATACATTATACATGGCGGATAAGATTCTTCGCTATAGCTCAGAATGACAGGTAGGTAAAATAGATAATGAGGACGAAAGAAATAAGCAAGCCGATGCTAACTAAGAAACCCCGTGTAAACGTGGTGACTTTAGGCTGTTCCAAAAATATCTATGATTCCGAAATCCTAATGGGCCAACTAAAAGGCAATGCTTTTGATGTGGTACATGAAGCTTCAAAGATCAACAAAGACGACATCATTGTAATAAACACCTGCGGCTTTATTGATAATGCCAAGCAGGAATCAATCAATACCATTTTACAGTACAGCCAGTTAAAAGAACAGGGTAAAGTTGGGAAAGTTATTGTTACCGGCTGCCTGTCTGAACGGTACAAACCCGAACTGGAGGCCGAGATCACCAATGTTGATGCCTACTTTGGTACCAACGATCTGCAAAATTTACTGCGATCAATCGGTGCTGATTATAAACATGAACTGATTGGCGAGCGCCTGCTCACCACGCCATCGCACTTCGCGTATTTTAAAATTGCGGAAGGCTGTAACCGCCCTTGTTCGTTTTGCGCTATTCCGTTAATGCGTGGCAAACATTTAACTATGCCTATGGAAGATTTGGTCTCGGCAGCGAAAAAACTAGCCAAAAACGGCACAAAAGAACTGATATTAATTGCCCAGGACCTCACCTATTACGGCCTTGACCTTTATGGCAAACGAAATTTGGATGAGTTGTTGCGCCGCCTGTCGGATGTGAACGGTATTGAATGGATAAGGCTGCAATATGCCTATCCGTCCGGTTTCCCAATGGAGATTTTGGATGTGATGAATGAGCGTAAAAACATCTGCAAGTACATGGATATGCCTTTACAGCATATCAGCGATAATATGCTGAAATCTATGCGGCGCGGCATCACCAAACAAAAAACCATCGACCTGGTAAATGAAATTCGCGATAAAGTACCGGGCATAGCCATGCGTACCACGCTGATAACCGGCTACCCCGGCGAAACGGAACAGGATTTTGAGGAAATGCAGCGATGGGTTTCAGAAACCAAATTCGACCGATTGGGTTGCTTCACTTACTCGCACGAGGAAAAAACGCACGCGCATTCGCTGGTTGATGATGTGCCCGAAGAAGTAAAACAACAACGCGCCGATGCTATAATGGAAATTCAGCAGGAAATTTCTTTTGAAAAGAACCAGGAAAAGATCGGCCATACCTATAAAGTGCTGATTGATAAAAAGGACGGGGCTTACTTTGTTGGCCGTACAGAATTTGATTCGCCGGAGGTGGATAACGAAGTTTTAATTGATGCAACTGTTGATTACGCTACCGTTGGCAGCTTTGTTAATGTGAAAATTGATACAGCCGAAGACTTTGATCTTTATGGACATATTGTAAAATAGGTTTTAGTCTGTCTTTCTTGTCATTTCGAACGTAGTGAGAAATCCATACACAAGTAAGTAACTTACCCTGTCAATGTATAGATTTCTCCAGTTGGTCGAAATGACACCTGTAAGATGATCTTTATGGACATATTGTAAAATAATTTTAACTTACCGAAAAATATAGGTTAATGATTTTACATTTGACCCGCAATGGATGTTACCTGTATAAGCTATAAAGACACGGGATACTTTTCCCCAACGGTTATTGATTACCTGGATGATCTCCCGGAATTAAGAAAATTTTATAGCTACCGTCCTACCCTTGAAGGGTTTGCCCAACTTTTACAGAACAAAAAAATAATTGCCGACAGGGAAGTTTTGGTAAATGTTTTAAAGAAACAATATGGTTTCCTATCCGGACAATCAAAGGCCTCCCCTACCGGGGGAGACCTGCCTGCCGGACAGGCAGGTTTAGAGGGGGCTATTGAGCTGCTAAAATCACCCGATACCTATACAGTAACTACAGGCCACCAGCTGAATATATTTGCCGGTCCGCTGTATTTTATTTATAAAATTGTTACTACTATAAAGTTAGCAAGGCAGTTAAAAGCGCAGTTCCCCGATAAAAACTTTGTGCCCGTTTACTGGATGGCATCTGAAGATCATGACTTTGCCGAGATAAACTATACCACCATAGGTGGCAAAAAAGTGCATTGGTGGTACGAGGCATCGGGCGCTACCGGCCGTTTAAACCCCGATACGATACGCCAGGCACTGAACCAATATAAAGGCGTTTTGGGGATAGAGGGCCATGCCCCCGAATTAGCAGCAATAGTTGAAACCGCCTACACCAAATTTGATAAGCTGGCCGATGCAACACGATACATGGTTGACGCGCTGTTTGGCCAATACGGTTTGGTTATTATTGATGCCGACGCCCCGTCGCTTAAAAAGCATTTTGCCCCGTTAATGGAGCGCGATATCATCGGTCAAAACAGCTTTAAAAACATAACTGCCACAAATGAGGAACTACAACAATTAGGCGTACACATACAGGTAAACCCGCGCGAGATCAATTTCTTTTATTTGCAGGATCGCCTGCGTGAGCGTTTGGTTTTTGAAGATAATAAGTATAAAGTATTAAATACCGAGATAAGTTTTTCGGAAGCCGGACTTAAACAGGAAATTGCAGATCACCCCGAAAGGTTTAGCCCCAACGTAGTGATGCGCCCGCTGTACCAGGAATATATTTTACCCAACATTGCCTATATAGGCGGTGGGGCCGAAATTGTTTACTGGCTGGAACTTAAATCGAATTTTGAGCATTACCAGGTTGATTTCCCGGTATTAATTCTGCGCAATTCGGGTTTGGTGATCCGTAAAGAAACAGCGGCTAAGATAAAACGAATGGAGATGGCTGTTGCCGATCTTTTTAAACCAACCGACGCCTTAAAAAGCGCCTGGATAAAAAAACACAGCGGGCATACTTTAACCCTGCAGGAAGAATGGTGTGAACTACAGCTTGTTTTTGAAAAAATAAAATCGCGTGCCGCTAAAATCGATCTTACACTCGCCCCATCAACCGAAGCGGTGCAGGCACGGCTAAAAAAGGCTATAGATAACCTCGAAAAGAAACTGGTAAAAGCCGAAAAAGCTAATTACCATACCCGGCTTGAACAGATAGGCCAAATAAAAAACGAGCTTTTCCCTAAGGATAGTTTACAGGAGCGCCAGGAAAATTTCGGTTTAGAATACGTTAAATGGGGGCAGGGCTTTATTGATGAACTGATACGTAATTTTGAGCCGCTTGATTTTAATTTTGCGGTATTAACAGAAACGCCGTAACCTATATAGCCTAATACAACCACCCGCGCATGAAGGTACATGATGATAAAACCTTTACAGAAATATCCTACGCCGAACAGGTAATTAACGGAACAGAATTTAATAACTGCCTGTTTAAAAAATGCGATCTGTCAAACAGCGAGTTCCGGCTATGTAAATTCATTGATTGCGTTTTCGAGGAGTGTAATTTATCGATGATAAAATGGGGCAGGTCAACATTAAGTAATGCGGTGTTTAAACATTGCAAACTGCTGGGTATAAATTTCAGTTTATGTGAAGATTTTTTGTTTAGTGTTAGGTTTGAATCGTGCCTGTTGGATTATTCTTCGTTTATGAACAAGAAAATGCTAAAGACCTTTTTTATCAGGTCAACTTTAAAAGAAGTCACTTTTTCCCAGGCTAATATTTCGGGATCCGTTTTTGATGAAAGCGACCTATCGGGCGCGGTTTTTAACGAAACCGACCTTTCCGCTGTAAATTTTACTACCGCCTTAAACTTCAGCATAGACCCCGAATTGAATATTATATATAAAGCTGTTTTTTCTGCCGCCGGGCTCCCGGGACTTTTAGAAAAATACCATATTAAAATTGTGTAAATGGCAATTTTACATCCGTAAAAAATCATCTTATTTCCATAATTGCAAAAAATAAATTAATTTTGTTGTTCCGCTATGTTTTAATATAGCAGAGAAACCTGGATTAAGAAGTGAGGAGTAAAGTAACAAACGCCATTCTATTGAGGATACCTGCTGCCGGCATGTTGATCATTTTAATGATCAGCGGTTTTTTTGTGTATAGCAGCCCAATAAAAAAAGTATCGTATGCCATACCGGCAGGTAAAATAAATGTGGAGCGTGATACCACTACTAAGGCAACCACATCGCAAAAAAAAGAAGAAAACCAGGCAATTAAAGCTGTCAATACAGATGCTACCCCGTTGGATGAATCATTGGTAATTACCTATTCTAAAAAGAAGAATGAGGACGCCCGTCCGCAAACCGGCTGGGCCAATTTTAAAAAATACATACAGGATAAAGCCATATCTCAGGATGGTAAAACAGGTGATGCCGAACTATCATTTACCGTAAACACTAATGGCGCTTTAAGCGATTTTAAGATCACCAAAAGCCTGGGCGACAAGACAGATAAAGCTGCTATCGAAATTATAAAAAATGGCCCGTCATGGATAGGGCAGGCCGATGGCCCTAAAGCGGTCACCCTTACAGTTCAGTTTCATAATTAGTATAAACTATACCCGCGTCATTGCGAGGAACGAAGCAATCTCTACACTCGCTGATCAATTTTGGGTAATGGTTGTTTGGACGCCAATAAAAATAATTTTTCTTATTCCTGTCAATGCAGAGATTGCTTCGTTCCTCGCAATGACGTTTTGAATAAATTAATCCTTAAAATTTCTTATTCTTATCCGCAAAAGCGAAAACTTTTTGCATTAAAGGTGTGGGCCGTGCGCCAATATTTTGGCGGACAATTAACTCTTGCGCGGCTATTTCAATAAATAAGCCATCAATGGCTTTTTGAGTGGCGTAGCCGGTAATATCGGGGTCGATCTTACTTACAAACGGAACTTTGTTATACGCATTAGCCGCGTCCGCATAATACTTGGTAGCGCCAACTTTGTCCAGGCTGTTTTGTATAACGGGGCGAAACTTAGCAAAAAGGTCGGCAGTTGTGGAGCGTTTAAAATATTGTGTTGCTGCGTCGGGGCTGCCTAATAAAATATTGGTTACGTCCTGTAAAGACATTTTCTTTATCGCGTTAATAAATATGGGTTTGGCCTGTATAGCGGCATCCTCGGCGGCCCTGTTCATCGACAGGATCACGTCATCACATAACTTATTCAACCCAATTTTACGCAGCGTTTTTTCGGCTTTTTGCGCCTGCGGCGGAAAGAGGATCTTAACGGCTGCATTCCCGAAAAAACCATCAACTGCCGATAGCTGGTCGGCGCTTTTGGCGGTGCCCTGCTCCAGCGCCTGTTTTAACGCGGTGCCGATTTCTAATGAAGAAGGGATAATCTGGGCCCGGCTTATTAAGGCAGAACCCATAAGCAATAAAGGGAGCAGCAGTAATGATCTTTTCATGGTTATAAAACTAATAAAAACCGGAATTATTTTAATAGCCTGCCGCGTGAAGTAAGGCAAACACCAGCCCGGCTATTAGTGCCGATATGGGTATGGTAATTATCCAGGCCCAAACCAGGTTAATGGTTACCCCCCAGCGCACAGCCGATAACCGTTTTGTTAAGCCAACGCCTATAATTGAACCGGTAATAGTATGAGTTGTTGAAACAGGGATACCAAATTTTTGTGTGAAAAGCAAAGTTAAAGCCCCTGCAGTTTCGGCGCTCACACCTTCAAGCGGGGTTATTTTGGTTATTTTGGTACCCATAGTTTTAACGATCCTCCATCCGCCCGACATCGTACCCAGCGCAATGGCTGAATAGCAGGACAAAGGGATCCAGTTGGGCATTGGTGCACCGCTTTTAATAATATGCGATGTGAAAAGCGCTACGTACAGTATGCCCATTACTTTTTGGGCGTCATTGCCCCCATGTGCATAACTTAAAGCGGCTGATGATATTAATTGGATCCGTTTAAACCATCGCTCGGCTGTTGCAGGCCTGGAATGTTTGCATATATGCAATATAATTAAAGTTATCAGGTAACCCATGGCCATGCCAATAACCGGGGCCAATACAATATAAGCTAATATGGTTAGGATATAATGCATATTAACCGCACTTAATCCACCCGCCCCCATATATAATGCATTGGTTATACCCGCGCCTGCAAAACCACCAATAAGTGTATGTGATGAACTGGACGGTATGCCAAACCACCAGGTAGTTAAGTTCCAGGTAATAGCGGCAATTAAACCTGCAAGTATTACACTGAGCGTAACATAATGGGCCTCTACAATTTTTGAAATTGTATCGGCTACCTTGTATTCTTTTGCAACAAAATAAACTAAAAAATTAAAAAAAGCAGCCCACATAACCGCCTGGAAAGGCGTTAATACCTTAGTAGAAACAATAGTAGCGATGGAGTTTGCAGCATCATGAAAGCCATTGGTATAATCGAAAATTAAGGCCAGCGCAACTACAATAACTAACAGGGTTGTAACCATTTATATATAAGGTTGATCAGGCGTTTTTAACTAAGATGGATTCCATTACATCTGCCGCGTCTTCGCACATATCGGTAGCGGTTTCCAGGGCGGCCAGTATTTCTTTGTATTTAATGAGTCGTATAGCATCTTTTTCGTACAGAAACAGGTCGGCAACGGCGCGGTCAAACACATAATCGGCCTGGTTCTCCACGCTGTTTATGCGGATGCATGAATCGGCAATGTTGCGTACGTTTTTTAGGTCCTTTAATTCGCGCACCGCTTTTTCAAGGTCAACACTGGCCTGCAGTACCAGTTCAGACAGCTTTCGTATATGCTCATTATAATCATCAATTCTATAAAGGTTCATGCGGTTTGCCGCGCCCTGTATATAATCGGCAACATCATCTATGGCGCTTGCCAGCGCGTGTATATCTTCCCGGTCAAAAGGAGTGATAAAGTTTTTACCCAGTTCCAGGTAAACCTGGTGGGTTATTTCGTCGCCTTTATTCTCTAATTTATCTATCTGTTTAAATAGCTCTTCGCGGGTTGCAGGGTTGCTGCTGTTAACGGCTTCAACCAGCACAGTTGCCATAACCACAACATTATTTGATGCTTGCTCAAACAAAGGAAAAAATACTTTCTTATCCTTCGGAACGAAATATTGGAAGAGACTGTTCAACGACATATTTTTCGTGTATTTGGGCAAAGGTAACTTTGTAATGTTAAATTAATGTTAATTTTTTAGAATAGGAATGTTAGGGAATTGTAAACCCGGCTTCACTTTCTGCAAAGTAAAACCAAAAGTTGAACCCAACCCCTCGGTGCTTCGTACATTAATAGTTTGCTGGTGCGCCTCAACAATATGTTTAACAATAGCCAGTCCCAGTCCCGAGCCGCCAATTTGCCGCGAACGGCTGGTATCAGTCCTGAAAAAGCGTTCAAACAGGCGGGGAAGATACTTTTCTTCGATCCCTACGCCATCATCGGTAACCTCAACCAATACCTGTTCATGCAGGTCGAATAAAGTTATCCAGGTACTTCCATCCTCCTTGCCGTACTTGAATGAATTATCGATCAAATTAACCAGCACCTGGGTTATTTTTTCGCGGTCGGCGGTAACCATTATGGGCTCATCATATTTTTGCTTGAATATTAATTTAATATGGTGCTGCCGGGCCTTCATTTCCGACGATTCCAAAACTTCTTTGATCAGGTCGTTAATTTTAAATTTGGTGTAGTTGATGGGCAGCTCGCCCGATTCGAGTTTTGATATCTCGTCCAGGTCCTTCACCAGGTAGCTCAGGCGGTCTACGTTTTTCGATGCTTTATCTAAAAACTGGCGCGCTAGTTCGCGGTCGTCAAAATCATCATCCTGCAGGGCCTCAATATAACCCTGTATAGCAAACAGCGGCGTTTTAAATTCATGCGAAATGTTCGACAAAAAATCGCGCCTGAATTTTTCCTGCGTGCGCAGGTCGTCAATTTCCGTTTTCTTTTGGCGGGCCCATTCTTCCACCTCTTTTTCCACATCATTAATGGGGTCCGAGCTTACATGCTCGCCCAGGGCGTCGCGAAGGTCGCGGCCCAGTTTCAGGTTATGGATGAGCTTGTAAATGAGCTTTATTTTTGAGTAGATGTATTTTTCTATCAAATAATAAAACACAATAAAGCTGATAACTATGCTTACCAGGAAAGTGATAGACACATCGTAAAGACTATGCTTAAAATAATAGTTTACCGTTGATAAGGTTATAGCTACCGCCAGCGAATTTATAAAAACCAGTACACGTAATTTCATAAACGTAAAGTTACGATTTTAGTGATTGGTTAATGGGGTTGAAAACGTTGATTGGGTTAGGTTTTGGTTAAGTTATTGTTAGGGGGAACGTCAATCCGGTTTTGTGAGGTTGGAAATAGATGTTCTAACCGCGATAACTGCCGGGCTGACATTTTTTGGTCAGCCCGACAGTTTATCAATACTGTACAAACCCCACCATATTAGTACGTATCTTATAAATATGGTTGAAACTTGCTATATAGAGTGTTTTCATGTCTTTACCGCCAAAGCCGCAACTTACCGGGAACGTGGGCGAATTAATATTACCTATATAAGCGCCTTTGTTGTTAAATATCTGCACGCCCGAAAAAGTGGCAACATATATATTGCCCATTTTATCAATAGCCATACCATCGGCGCTCGAAGATTTTGCTTTTCTGTCCAGCACTTTTTCTGTCAGGAATAATTTGCAAAACTTGCGGCCGTTGCTTACTGTGCCATCGGCATTAACATCATAGGCCCATATAAAGTTGCCCTTTTTACTTTTTACCGGGTACCAGCTTTCATCATCATAGGTATTGTCAACGTAAAGTGTTTTGCCATCGGGCGTTAATGCAAGTCCGTTTGGCATGGCAAATTCATTGGGCTTGAAAATCCTTGTTATTTTGCCGGCTGGCGAAACATAATAAACAGTGCGGCCCGGTTGAAACAC